>Ga0066856_10000457_pt1 | contig 15162 bp, 5 predicted proteins | sample ETNtaG_5_FD_65605 | JGI IMG/M metagenome (GOLD analysis project Ga0066856, IMG submission 65605) | Marine microbial and viral communities from oxygen minimum zone, Eastern Pacific Ocean - ETNP201406SV205 | ecosystem: Environmental > Aquatic > Marine > Oceanic | place: Pacific Ocean: Eastern...
AAGGTCAGGTCGTTTTTCACACGCGATACTATAATCATCATCAATCTTCTTCAGTAGTTTGCGCGCCTTTTCACCGCCTTTATTTATTCATCGGGCGTGAAAGAGAGAGAGAGAGAGAGGCAGAGATCGCCTTGGGATAGAGCACGTTCGCGTGGATCGAATCGAATCGAATCGATCGATCGCCTTTATAGTATCGATAGATTTTCTTCTCGAGCGCGAGGCGTGTTCCCGTGAAAAGGCCGCGGTGCGGGTGGACATTGGTCTTTCGCGCCTCTCGTACCGCTCGATCGCCCGTGCTTTCTTTCTCTCGTCGATCGGACGTAAGTAAAAGAAAACATGTCGCCGACGAAGAAAGCGTACGGGGAGGACATCGAGTCTGGAGGGCAAAACGATGGCACAAAACCGCTATTAACCGCGGGGAAATCGGGTCCAGAGTCGCAGTACGGCACCAGAAGCGACGAAAGCAGCGATTCTGGTGGGTCTGACGGTCCTTTAACCAACGATCAGTATTACATGGGCGTGGATAAAGCTACCCTGTTGAACACTCCCGAAGAAGGCCTGACTGAAGTCGAGGCGGAGAGACGATTGCAGCTGTTTGGCACGAATGAACTCTCGAGAAAAGAGGAAAACGTTTGGGTGAAACTCGCACTTGAATTCGTCCAGCCGATGCCGTTGATGATTTGGGCTGCGATCCTTATCGAAAGTTTAGAAGCGTACGTGCACAGCTCACCGGACGACGTGGTCGACGTCTTAGTATTGATTGTTTTGCAATTGTTGAACGTTTTGGTTGGGTTTATCGAGGAGTTAAAAGCCGGTGATTCCATTGCAGCTCTGAGAGATTCGTTGAAACCAGAAGCGATCGTTAAGAGAGAAAATAAAATATACACAATCAACGCGACTCTGTTAGTTCCAGGAGATGTTATCGCCTTAGGTGCCGGTGGAGCTATTCCAGCGGATTGCAAGTTACGAGAGGGAAAAGCGATTCAAGTCGACCAGGCTGCTTTGACTGGGGAGAGTTTACCAGTGGCTATGTTTGAAGGCTCTGAGGCGAAGATGGGTTCGACAGTCACGCGAGGCGAAATCGAAGCTACGGTTACTGCAACTGGGTCGCAAACGTTTTTCGGTAAAACTGCGGATTTAGTGCAAGGTGTAGACGAGCTCGGACACTTTGAAAAGGTGTTGAGAGAGATCATGTACATCTTAGTTGCATTGGGAGTATTTATTTGCGCATTGGTGTTTATTTACTTGAACATGATTGGTGTAGATTTCTGGCAAACACTCGCGTTCAACGTCGTTCTTTTAGTCGCTTCGATTCCAATCGCGTTGAGAGTCGTGTGCACAACGACGTTGGCGTTGGGATGCCACGAATTAGCCGCGGAGAAGGCCATAGTAGCTCGCCTTTCATCCGTGGAAGAACTCGCAGGTATGACCATCTTGTGTTCGGACAAGACGGGAACATTGACGTTGAACAAGATGATGTTGCAAGACTACCTGCCAACGTTTGTTCCAGACGTTACGAGAGAAGAAGTGTTGAAAATGGCCGCTTTGGCCGCAAAATGGTGGGAGCCGCCGAAGGACGCGTTGGATACTTTGGTGTTGAACTCAGTCGATCGCATCATGTTGGACCCATACGAGCACACCGATTACGTCCCGTTCGATCCAATCATCAAAAGAACCGAAGCCACGGTGAAAAATGAAACCACCGGTGAGAAGTTTGTCGTTACTAAGGGTGCTCCGCACGTGCTTTTGGAGATGAGCGTGAATAAAGATAAAATCGGTAAAGACGTTGAAGAAAAAGTTTTAGAGCTTGCGCACAGAGGTATTCGGTCGTTGGCCGTTGCTAGAACTAAAAATGGCGACATCACGGAACGGAAATTCGAATTCATAGGTATTCTTACCTTTTTAGATCCACCTCGTCCAGATACGAAACACACCATCGATTGTGCAAATGAATTTGGCGTCTCAGTGAAAATGATCACTGGCGATCACCGAGCAATAGCGGTTGAAACGTGCCGCACATTAGGTATGGGAACGAACGTTTTAGGTGCCGAGAAGCTTCCTTTGCTCACCGCGCAAGAACTCGAAGCGTCGACGACGTTGGGCAGAGACTACGGGGAAATGTGCCGCCAAGCGGATGGTTTCGCCCAAGTCTTCCCGGAACACAAATATCTCATCATTGAGGCGTTGCGTCAACAAGGTTACTTGGTTGGCATGACTGGTGATGGTGTGAACGATGCGCCAGCGTTGAAACGGTCTGATGTAGGTATCGCCGTTCAAGGGGCGACTTCTGCGGCGCAAGCTGCCGCCGATATTGTCTTAACACAACCGGGTTTATCCACCATCGTCACCGCCATTGTGACATCCCGGAAGATCTTCCAAAGAATGAAGAACTTTGTGATTTACCGCGTCGCGTGCACGGAACAGTTGTTGTTCTTCTTCTTCATCTCCTGTATCTTTTATCATCCGAACGAGTATAACGCGGATTGGCCGTCGTACTTTGCGATTCCAGTCATCGCTTTGGTCACTATCACCATCTTGAATGATGGTACCATTATTTCTGTAGCATACGATCACGTCGATGCTTCCGTAAAGCCAGAGAAGTGGGATTTGAATATTTTATATATTGTCTCTTCCGCTGTCGGTATGGTTGCCTTGATTGGTTCAATCGTATTGTTAGAATTGTCCTTGGATTCGCAGTCTGCAGACAGCATGTGGCGATCCATGGGATTACCAGTTATGACTTACGGAGAAATCCAAACGCTCATGTACTTGAAAATTTCACTGTCGGATTACTTCTCGGTGTTCAACTCTAGAACGAAAGGGTGGATGTGGTCGAGAATGCCGTCGATAGTTTTAGTTGGCGCGTTTGTCCTCGCCACTACGTGCTCTACGTTTTTAGCGGTCTATTGGCCGTTCGGAAATGGGATGCAAGGAATCGAGTGGGATCTAGCCGTGTACTGTTGGTTGTATGTGATAATGTGGGCATTCATTCAAGATGCCGCTAAGGTTGTGACATACAAGATTTTGCAATCCTTCGGGTGGGTTGAATCCGTCAAGGTGATTGATGAAAAAGCGTTGAAAAGAGGGAGAGAGGCAGCCGTCGGCGCGTTATAAACAAAAGAACAAACGGACGCATGCAAGCAAAAAATTCATTTATGACCATACTTATTCATCATCCATAGTAGAATTAGAGAAGTGTTTGTTATATAAGACACGGTCGGGATATAAAACGTCAGCTTACTATTACAAAACTTATTCTGTTCCCTAGTTTGACGGCACCGCTTTCTTCGGTGTCGCCACTTTTCTTACTTCTTCGCCCGGTTTCAGTTCGACCGTTCTCCCTCGGACCCGTACATGGCATCGGAAGTAATTACAAGAGGGTTGAATCATGCACGCAGCAGAAGTTGCCGCAGGTGCATCTGCGCCAACAACGTATAATGCGTGGTAAAACGCTGCAAAGAACTGAAAGATATCGTCCCCGTCTCCACTGGCGGATATAAAGTTGTCTGGATCTTCATTCGAAGGCGCCACGATTGCTTTCGCCCCAGCATCTAACAACGCTTCGACCAATTCTGCACTAATAGAGGCTTGACTGACGATAATTTTATCGTTCCACATACCAATAAGTTCACTCGCCGTGTATTCTGATAAATACTCCATAGGAATAGTTCTTTTGAAGAGATACGCGCCAAGTTGCCCGTCGTTGGAATCTGACTGCAAGTGTTTCCCAATGAACGTGTGTAAAACACCTTCCACCTCGACGGAGGGAACTGAGGAACACATTTCATACAGAGAAGTGAATCTTTGCGACTCTTTAGATGGATATTTCGCACACTCTATAAACAAATTTGCCACAGCTGAAGGCTCTGCAATAGCCGTGATGTCGTGTTGCCAGCGCAACACGATCCCTTCCAGATCTGAAACGCAGTTCAAATGAATGACACCTGCGTTTGTACCAACTCTTTTGAACTGAGCATTGAGATTCTGAATTGCTACGTTCTTGTCCGAAAATTCTTTTTCCCCTGTCATGTTTCTTTTACTAGTGCTGCTTTCGTTTTTAATATTATTGTCCTTCGCTTCGTTGTGACTATTGTTGTTGTTAATTTTGTTGTTCGTAACTCCGTTTGTACCCAAAGAGTATCCGTTCTCCGGACTGCAACTCGAAGATGTATCGATTCGAGCGAACGGGATGGACCGCAAAGCACAAAACTCTTCTATGACTTCAGTCTTTGCCGCAAATTCGTTCTCGTATCTCTGTGCCTCGATGACTAACACCCCTTTTTTAGAGCCGAGTTCGGTGGCAATCACAGCTGCTGTTTCTTCGTCCAAAGCGTCCGGTTGCAACAATTGGCACAGCTCGCCGAAACGCTCGTTTTCGGATTTTACATACTCATCCGTAGCTTCTCTCAACTTCTTCAGTGCTTGTTTGTCGATTTCGTCTAATTCTATATCGCACCTTGAATCGACCGGATTGAAACGGAAGTACTTTGTCTCTGGAATCAAAGGTAAAAGTGTTCCTAGCGCCTCATCTACTCGTTCTACGTTGCAAGAGGATTCGAGCACGATTTTAGAATCGTCGATGAATCTGTGCAACGCCGAAGCATTTCGTTTAACCCGCGGAACCTCTCCAGTCCCTACAGAAACCACACACTCAATCTGCCGGTCTGGCCACAAGCGTCTCGCCTCCATGATGCCCATCATCGCCGGATTGTTACAAGTAACGGCACCATCTTGCCATTTCTCATCACCTAGCGAAAAATCCGCTAAATAGTATGGGGCAGCGCTCGAAGCTCTCAAACAGTGCCACATCAAGTGTTTACAGGAGCCAGGCATTGTGTATCTCCCATGGTTTTCGTTCTCAGCCGTCTCCGGATACTGATAGTTTCGGAAGATGTATGGAGACGAAGGGTATTTTGATACAATAGTACCGACGACAAAAACTTTCGGACCACCTCGTAAAGACGATTCAATAAACGGTTCTTGTTTGCCGTCTATTTCAGATTCTTGTTGGAGTAAGCTTTCAAACAAGTTCGCGTCGTGTTTCGATCCGTGGACAGCGACTCTCCACTTCTGCTGCCCATCTCGGTACAAGTTATCGAACCGATCTTTCCATGACGTCTCGCCCTCTTGTCTATCTTCCAGTTTTGAGAATATTCTAGTACCTAATTCGGTATAGATTTCATCGCATCTGTTTAAATCATGTTTCCGAACTCCCACAGCGCATGCCTTATAATAAAATAAAAGTTTCACAAATTAGTTTCATACTGAAGAGTTGGAGAGGAACGCGCAAACAGAGAAAACTACTACAAAAATAGAAAACAAGAAAAATATATTTTTCAGCAAACATGTTTGTCGCGCGATATTTTTAGTGCATAACTTACCAATATACCGCCGGTACTCGTACCGCAGATCAAGTCAAATAGCTCATGAATTGGTTTACCCGTGCCATCCTACGACCGATTGCAAAATTGTCAGAATGGATTCATGTCTCGGTGCTTTGACCGAAAATTGTTTTTTGTAAAAGAAATCATTCATACCTCTATACGTCTTAGCATTTCCACCGTACAAATACCGCGCATCCCTCCTCCGTCCATACATAAGATTCGCACACCTTTACCAACAATCGGACGCCGATTGATAGCTTGTCTGACAATTTCATTCTCTCCAAAAATAGCGAGCGCTCGAGTCGCATATTTTTTAATTAATTCCGAATTTTCATTTTCTGGGAAGTTCAAAGCTAATTCTGCTAGTAAACTTCGTATACCTCTCATTTTCAACATTGAACGTCTGTTGATTGATTCGAAGCCCAAATTTCCCAGGGCTAATAAGCCAGAAGATTTTAATTCAGAATTATCGCTCTATAAAAAAATAAAAAATAAATAAAATTATTTTTGGGAAAGACATTTTATATAATAAACGAACCTTAATTATATGTATGAGTAAGTCAATTAATGTTTTGTCGTATATACTCTGTTTTTTGGTCGGGGAATGATAGGTTTTTCGTAAGATTTTTCGCCAAATATAATTAATTAAGAACAAAAACTTTAAAAAATTCGACGATTTGCATACCTTTGATAATTTTCCCGAAGCAAACGCCAAAGATGCTAGAATATTACATCCACATATTTTTACCGCAGAATTAGAATCCTGTTTGAATGAATAGGGATTTTTTAAAGGTCAATTTTTATTTTAAATAACCACCAATAAAGTAAAGTATCACAATAAGGCTGGAGAGACGGAAAACAAACAAACAAACTTACTGCCATCAAGCTTTGTATTCTTTGCGATACTTTCGAGTCTATGAGTTTTTGCGCAATATCAGGAAGTTGACTCAAAGCTGCGATGATATGCGTCGCTTCGCGAATGACGTTCACATCAGAAGTCAAGAGCATTGTGAGCATTTGCTGCAACGCGCCTTCTGTCGCACCAATTTCGACACAATTCATAGGATCTTCTTGCGCAATCTTTGCTAAAGCAGTGGCGATGAGTAAGTGTTGACAACTCGAGTGTCTAAACACGAGAGTAAAAAAATCCGAAAACGCTTTTCCTTTCTGTGCGGCTTTGCCTGAAATCGCCTGAGGGATGTAAGTTGACGTCGTGTCCCCGATTTGCACGCCCACTTCCGTTAAATCGTCGTTCGCGCTCACGACAACATTTACCAAGGACAAACACCTCAAAGCTTTGCAGTGGTGCATTTCTGGTAAATACTCAACTGGATTTCCGTACAAATGAAACGTGTGCACTTTCGATAATGCTTTCATATCCATCACTGGTTTCGTCAGTTTGTTTCCTTTTAAAGAAATCACTTGGAGCATTTTGTTCTCTCTTAAATCTGTTCGTATTTTGGTCAGTTGATTGTTATCGCAGTGTAATTCTCTCAGTTTTTTCAAGTTGACTAAACTTGGTAAATCGATCAATTTATTATTGTTCAGCTTTAACACTTCCAAGCGAGGGAAGAATTGAGTGATTTCCACCGGCAACTCTGTTAACTGCGAATTGGAGAGATCGACTGAAATGACATTCTTAAAACGCTCTCGTATGTCGCCTAAGATTCTGACCACCCCTTCGCCTAAAATCAACTCTTCGATGGAGTCTAAATCGCATCCTTTTAACAAAGAATACAATCCTTCGCACAACGTCGTCGTTCCGGTATTGTTCTGTCTGGTTAAGCGAAAGATTTTCGGAGTTGGTTTATACGGTTCAATCGTCAATCGAACTTTCACTTTGACGACATCGTAGCCGCCCTGTAAACATAACAACTGCGCTTTCACCACATCGCCCTGTTCTTTGAACGGTAAACTCATCTGACCGTCTGCTATTTTGTCCAAAATCTCCTCGTGGTCTCGGTCTGAATTATATTCCACGTTCACTTCGTGCGATTGTATTTCAGTCTTTATTTGTTGTTGTTGTTCTCCTTCTTTTCCTTCCTCTTCCTCTTCTTCTTCTTCTTCTTCTTCTTCTTCTTTATTCGTCGTTGTTGTCGCCTTCACAGATACTTCTTCTCGATATCCGAACGATAAGTTGAACACGTCCGGAGTACGGCCCATGGTTAAAGAGCGAAACATGATTAGTACTTTGTGTTTTGGTGTTCGTTGGGAAAACGAAGGCACTTCAAGAACGGGAAGCCGCTGGCTGGTATTACGTGCGCTCGTATGAAAGAGAGAGAGAGAAAGGGGGAGGGAGAGAAATGGTGCGCGTGACCGGTGTTGGAGTGATTGATGCTCTCTCTCTCTCTCTCTCTCTCTCACGCTCGTGCGCTCCGATAGTGCGGGGAGTCGCAATTAAACGACGACGGTGGTCTAATTTTTGTTGCGATAAATTTTTGTCTCGTCGCTCGTCGTTTCCCAACCTTTCTTGAAATGGACAAAAAAGAATTTTTTGTGTTTTGTGGGTTGCGAGAGACTTTGGAAAACGACGACGATTATAAAAAAAAGGAGTCGAAAAAAATTTATGGAGAGGAGGACGGAGGACACGGGAACGAAAGAGAGAAAAAAAGCACTCAACGAAATCATAATCTCTCACCACTTTGAAAGAAAACGTCCACAACTTCTACGCGTGGATGCACGACGCACGCACAATAAAAGTCGCTCGATGAGACGAGCATTCTCCCACACGCACCGATGAGGAAAAGAAAAGAGTAAGAATTGGGATTGAGAGCGAAATGTCCTATCGCGCGTTGAAATCCAAACGAGGACTTGGAAAAGTAAAAACACTTCAACAACAACAACAACAACAAAGAGGAAAAATGGACGACGAAACTATCCTCAGTATCCTCCATATAATCGCTTTTCGATTGCGGGTGAACGAAGTGAGTAGTGCTAAGAACAGTAATACTAATACTCTCTTGTTCAAGCACCACGCGGAAGTGTTACACGGAGATACCGATGCTTCGTACACTTGGAAACGGAAAGCTTTGGAACTCATTGAAAACGACGACGACGACGATGAAGATATTCACAGAGAAAGAGGAGGGGGAAAAGATTTCGCGAAGATTTTACTGGAAGGATTAGATTTACTAACGGATTGTCTACTGACAGAAAAGTTATACGAGCAGTTCATCGCGGCCATAGAGTCCACGGAGCACAGAGAAAGTCAGAGATTTATAGTGACCTTCCTGTTGAAAGACTTCGTCCCAAAAGAACGCTTAGATGTTTTGAAAGAGATTTGCGAGTTTGTCCACTCGACGACGTGTGGATTTAACGCTAAAACGGCAAGTGTATTTGTTAAAGATAAAACCGCGTTGCGTTCTATGGCGAGCGCAATTGGTCCACGGATATTAAAGCCATCGCGAGAGAAGCGCGCAACGTCCCAGACTCGAGAAGAAGACGAGACGTTCCTAGTCGTTTCTTTAATGGAGCTCATCTTTGTAGACTATTATTCAATTATCACGGATGCCGAAAATGAGAATCAACCAGTTTTCATCGAGAACACACGAAGGGTAAAGTTCGGGAATACATATTTCGATACTTCGGTGAGTGCATCCTCTCATGCAGAGATGTATCTCAACAACGTAGTTATGATGAACAAACGGGATCCCAAAGAGAGAAGGCACAGGATGTATTATGATTTCAACAACAACGACGAGGACCATATCGAGTCGTTTTCGTTTCGTCGCGAATACTTTAATAATGGTAATGATAATAATGATAATAATAATAATAATAATAATAATAATAATAATAATGAGGGGAGTAGAAAGTTTGAAATCTGTTCCGATGAAGGAGAGTATGACGAGGACGATATGCAGGAAGGGTTGATTGACGACGATAGTTTACCGTCATGGATGCACGAAGCAATCGCAGGGAAAGGAGGAAAACATAGACACGCTAGCTTTGGTATATCATTACCATCCGAATTTGAAGTAGAAGAGGACATGGACGATGAGAGCGAAGACAATGACGATATGCTGCCGCATTGGATGAATGAAAGAGGCCTTTCTGCGTACGCATCTCTTTCTCCAACACCACTGTGGATAAAAGAAATAGTCGCTACCGGTGGGAAGTGGGACTTAAATTCAGCGTTTGGGAACTACGAAAAAGGAAATAACGCGTTCAGTGAAAGTCTAAAACGTGAATTTGATCTAAGTCGATTCGATAAAATATACGGTGACAATTCTGAAGACAAGTCAGAATGGAGCGACTCTGAAGCCGAGGATTGGGAGAAGCACCGAGCGAAGCAACAAAGACGCAAGCAACCCATTAAAAATGAATCAAAAGAACTGAGCAGCAGTGAGAATGAAGACGAATATGTCATCGTCCATTCCTCTGTGTCGGAAGAAGAAGAAGAAGAAACGGGGAGAAAGGTTCGTCGAAGGGTGAAGAAACGTGAAAAGAAAAAAGTTCAGAGGGAGGCGCCGAAAGATGCGGATTTATTAGCTAACTCAGATATTGAGGAAGTCGAGGATGAAGATGTTGACGATGCTACGAAAACGGCATTGTCACCACTTGAACATTCCGAGCCTTCTGAGCCTCCATGTCTACACCGTAAACAGAAAGATATCGCTCTGAAAAAAGGAGAAGTAGGAACGACTATCACACCATCACAAGTACTACCGCCGCAAAAGGACAGTAGCACAACTAATGTGCTTGAAATCTACGAGGAAGTTGATGTTGAAGAAGCTTCAGAGGATGATGATTTCGACGAAAAAGGTTCAATTTGGGAAGAGGCTAGTCAAGAAAAAGAAGAGTTTGACGACGATGATATATACGATTTACCTGAAGAAAACAGAGATGATGCGGAAGAAATACCCGCTACAATTGGAAGAGATAAGATGAAAGTCTCTTCGCCAGTTTCGGCTGTTGTGTTACCGACTGAGGCACCAATTTTGGATGCAACAGGTCAGAGGGGTGTAAAATCACCTAAATTGGCAACTGCCGCATCAGTACCAGCAATTGATCGATTAAAAATTGCGTCATCCAAAAATCGGAAATTAAAGTTTCAAAGAAGAATGAAAGGAGTTAAAGTATCTGCTGTGGCCGAAGCTATTCGACGGAGAGCAACGAAAACATCGATGCAGGATTCTATCGAGAAAAGAGCTCAAGAAATGGACGTGCAAGAACAAAAGTCGGAGCGGAAAGTACCGCCCATTTCGCCTTATAGAAAGAAATCACCGAAGAAATCACCCGCGAAAGCGAGTGAAGTCGTCCTTGTTGCAACACCAAAGATGAATAAGAGTGTTAAATGGGTAGAGGATGAGAAACCATCTTCAGTTGAGGCTAAAATTGAAGCAAATAAGGAGGATGGAACAGAGGTGACAACACCGCTTCGAATAAATCCCGAAGCTGTAATGGTATCACCAAGAGAGGGATTAATAAGCGAGGAGCACGAAGGACGAGATTTTTCATCTCGAGTTGAACTCTTTTCGCCTTTGCCAACTTCCCCGACTAATGCTAACATTACGACTCTCGACGAAGCCGCTCGATGCGAACAAGTTGGTAGTGCACAAGACATGGATGGTAGCTTTTCTGAAGGATTTTACGACGCCTTGGAAAAGAGTTTTTCTCCAAGAAGTAAGAATAATGGACCTTTGATTGATGCTTCGATCTTGCCGACCGAGATGGAGTCGTCACAGTATTCCAGCGATGTTCCGTTATCGAAAGAAACCGAAGAAGCTTTGTTACAAATGGCGAGAAGCGGGAAATTGACTGAACTCTTGAGAGATCTCGACGAAATTGAAGACGACGATGAAGACGAGAATGCTTTGCTCGTGGAGGGAGAAGAAGGCAAAGTGAAAGAAAAGTTCTCTCTACAGTCTTTCCAAGCGGATATCGAGACAATTTTGAAGGGCAAACTCGCGAAAGCTATTCAAGGAAAAGCCGAGAAGATGCGTCGAAAGAATTTGAAGAAAGGGGATATTGCTCAATTGTTGCTTGTTGGAACAGATAAGTCCGGCAGCGCCGATGAAGATGAAATAAAGACGGGAGGCTTCTCCAAAGGTTCAAATCTGCATAAAAACTTGGTCGGAGAAGGTGTTCACGATATTGAAGCTGAAATGGCACTCTCAACGATTCCTTCTCCGAGAGAGCAAAAGACAATCAGAGGGGAAGAAATCAAAAAGATGCAAGAGAAGTTGAGATTGGAAGAAAATTTATCGCCGGCAGATGCCAATTCTGGCAAAAGTAAACCAAAGCAAAGCGATAGTAGTGCGACATCGCCGTCAGTTCCTTCACCTCCACCACGAAAATCTCCACCTATTCCCCCTCCTCCCCCTCCTCTTCCGCCGAGCAAGTCGCCGGCAAAAACTTCAGCGTTAAAAGACTCCACACCGATGGCTCTTGCATCTGTATCGAAAGCGACATCATTGCCTCCTCCTCCTCCTCCACCACCACCACCACTACCAGGTATTTCGAAACCAAAAGTAGCCCTTCCGCAACCGCCACCTCCGCCGTTGCCACCACCACCTGCAATAGGAGCGATAAAGAAGCCAGAAAAAAGTAGTGCAGCACCTCCTCCCCCTCCTCCTCCACGACCTGGAGCCGACGAGAAGAAACCATCATCCGCGCTAGCGCCACCACCTCCTCCTCCACCGGCACCACCAGGCTTCAAGAAAGCAGAAAAGGGAGCGCCTCCTCCTCCTCCTCCGCCGCCAGCACCGCCTGGTTTCGTTCAAGCGAACACGAAAGCAGCGCCACCACCTCCGCTGGCCGGACCGAAAATCCCCACACCTCCAATGCCGCCAGGAATGTCCATCAACGCTATTGCTGCGGCAGCAAAGTTTGCAAAAATTGCCCGCAAGAAAGTTAAAATGCTTCACTGGGAGAAGTTGCAAGCCATTGAAGGAACAATTTGGGAGAATGCAAATACAGACAATGCCATCTCTAAGCTGAACATTGAAGAATTGGAGAACTTGTTTGCGTTACAAGATGCTGTTCCGATGAAAAAAGCGAGCAGCGCAAAACCAAAGTCCGTTTCGTTGCTCGATGCTAAACGAGCTTTAAACATCTCCATTCAATTAGCCGGTGTACGAATGCCATTCGCGTCGATTAAGCAATGCTTCATCGACATGAATAATCCAAAGAAATTGACAGTAGAAAACTTACAGACTCTTTCAAAAGCAATTCCGGATCGCAAAGAAATTGAAAAAATTACCAAGTATGACGGGGAGTTGGAAGAACTCGGAACGTCAGAGCAATACTTTTTGCAAGTGATGGGTATCAAGCGCCTTGAACAACGAATTCAGTCTATGATTTTTAAAGAGCAAGGCTCATCCATGATTAACTCAATTACACAAGATATTAATCTCGTGAAACGTGCCGGTGATGATTTGAAGAACTCCAAGACGATGGTGAAACTTTTGGAAGGTATTCTTGCGGTTGGTAACCATTTGAATGTTGGATCCCGCCGTGGTTCTGCAGCTGGCTTTAGACTTGAAGTGCTCTTAAAATTGGCAGATGTAAAAGCGATTGACAAGAAGACCTCACTTCTACACTTCGTGTATGGAGAAATGCGAAAAACGGTACCGGAAATTGAAGATTTGAACAATGAGTTGGAGTCGGTAACAGCAGCGGCGACTCTTTATTTAGACGGAACGTTCGACATGTTAAAGCAAGTTAAAAGTGGGATGACTTTGATTGCTCAAGAGCTTGATTACGCATCTAAGCACCTCGAAGATGATAATGGTGATCTGTTCCAAAAGTATGTCGACAATATGGAACCGTTCGTGTCTGAAATCGAAGATAAAGTGAACGAAGTCGACGGTCTGGTGCGAGGTGCGCAAGATTTGTTGAAGAAGACGAGCGAGTTCTTTGGTGAACCATTTAAAGCAGAAAATTCTGCGCGGTTGTTTGGAATCGTCAAGAACTTTTTACAAGTGTTTGAGAAAATGAGAGCAGACGTTAAAGCGAGCGAGGCTGAAGAGAAGAGAAAGATGCGAATGGAAGAAGTTATGAATAATAAAAAGCTGAAAGCGGGAAGAGCTAAGAAAAAGGAAGCACCCGTCCGCGTATTAGATGCAAGAGATGCAATGTTGAGTGAACTGCGGAGCAAAACGAAGCTCGTACCCCCTATAAGAGTAGGTGGTGTCGAAAAGAATCGTTCTCCGGGGAAACAACCGCGGTCGCCAAAGAAGAAACAAGCTTCAGATGGACTAACTCACCTGGTTCCTCATTCTCGTGCGAGCCTTGCAGATAGACTTGGAAGGCACAGAAGGAGGCAAGGCAAAAACCCATCCGTGGATGTGCCGTTACCACCTCTTCCTCCACATGTTGAAACAGCGCGCAAGGTGGAGGAGAAGGTAGTCGCACTCCCTCCACCACCTCCTCCTCCACCGGCACCGATTGGCTTCGTTCAAGCAGATACAAAAGCGACGCCTCCACCCCCACCGCCAGTTGGTCACATTTTTGATATTCCATCTTTGCGATCGGAATCATCAAGAACTTCAACTTCTTCTGACGTGGCAAAAGTTGCATTACCGCCAGCACCGCCCCCACCGCCTCCTCCTCCAGGCTTTCAGCAAGCGACGAAGGGTGTAGCTTCGTCTATGACACCACCTCCCCCACCTCCCCCTCCTCCTCCCCCGGGTGGTTTTTATTAATTGCTATAAGCCAAAAATTTGTATATTAACATTAACAAGATAGTATTTTTAAAGCACGCGCGTGTATATGTATTTATCATATGATTACAAGAACTTAGTCTATTCATCCATATCCGCTATCTCCAACGCAAAGTCGTCGCGAACGACGCTCTTGGCGTTTTTATCCGTAGCCAATTTTCCAAACACTTCGCCGAACTGTTTCATATATACTTCTTCCTCATCTTGCGTGACACATTCTATATCTGACGTCGCGTGCGCGACGCAAAGTAGAGCGTATCCTTCTTTTCTCATTTGTTCCGAAACGCCCAGTGCTTGGATTTGTTCTAAATTTCCTTTCGTCACTTTCACCGCGCACTTTGTGCAACATCCCATTCTACACGCGTTCGGCAACTCCCATCCCTGCTGCTCAGCCTCGAACAAAATGTACCTGCCTTCAGGCACGTCCAACTCCAGGACTTCTCCCGTTTCGTGATCTGTAATTGTCACATTCCTGATTGGCGCATCTACTTCGTTTGAGCCTTTGTTTTGCCACGCGACATTTTCCACGTTGACTAAAGTATCAAAGTCGCCTGCACCTGCTTTGCGAGAGGCGATGTTAAAGTCATCCTCCATGAACAAATTCACCGTCCCGTCTTTGTTCACGTATTTCTTTTTCCATTCTTCCGTGGTTAAATTCGCGATAGATTTCCTCCTCGCCTTGACGACTTCTTCGATGGCTTTTCTCGAGTCAAAACTTTCACTCTTTTCTCTGATGTTCTCCCCGTCTTGTTGTAAAGACATGGCAATAGGGCCCATCGAAACGCCTGCTTTTTCTAACAGCTTTTCTGCTTTCGTAAAGAGATTTTCTTCTTTATCATCGTCATTGTTTTGTGCGTTCGCGCGAGTGATTACGAAAGCGTTTCTTTTCCTTCTTTGTTGATATCGATTGTTATCGTGTCGCTGCGCATTTTGGAAGTGAGATGCGGTCGCCGTCGTCGCACTTTTCCCTCGGAGGGTGGCAGTAAAAGGAAAATTCACTAACGACGCTGCTGCTGTTATTTGCATCGTGTTCTCGTTTTCTTTCGGATGTGCGGATAGACACACACACACACAGAGAGAGAGAGAGAGAGAGAGAGAGAGAGAGAGAGAGG
>Ga0066856_10000459_pt1 | contig 15139 bp, 4 predicted proteins | sample ETNtaG_5_FD_65605 | JGI IMG/M metagenome (GOLD analysis project Ga0066856, IMG submission 65605) | Marine microbial and viral communities from oxygen minimum zone, Eastern Pacific Ocean - ETNP201406SV205 | ecosystem: Environmental > Aquatic > Marine > Oceanic | place: Pacific Ocean: Eastern...
TCAATTCCAAGTACATCTGCTACGTGTGCATCGATTACGATTTCATCATTCGCAACTGCGACCCTTCCCTTCGAGTGATCTGCTGGCATCCAGATTCTATCTGCATTCGCGTCTGAAGGAATGCCATGCCAAAGTGAATTTATTATTTCTTGATCATCGCCTTCTCCGTAAAACATTGCACCTGGTATGATTGTTCTACCCTCACAAGAATCCAGAGACATTTCCGATGATTGTGCTAAAGAATCTTCTAAAGAATTACAAAAAGATTGAACTTGTTCAGGAGACCAAGATGTAGTTCGATTATCAATCCAAATATCTGCAAGGTTTGCACCTTCGTCATCGTCTGATTGCATCGAATCATACATGCCATCAAGATTGTGCGAATAGCCTCCGAAGGTAAGACCTGCAAAGACTCCAACTGAAACCATGAATACAACGGCTAAGAGACGTAATTTTGTCCTCCACAGACTGCGAAACAATCGTTTATTCAGAAGTGCAGACATGAGAACACCTCACTCTTCTTCTGATGGTGTAGTTAGTTCGTCAGATACTATCTTTCCACTATCTATTCTAATTACACGAGTTGCATACTTTACCAATCCCTCATCATGTGTAACGAAGACTGAAGTGATATTCTCTTCTTTGCAGGCGTTGACTAGAGCAGTCATTACTTTCTGTGAAGTTTCGGTATCTAAATTGCCTGTTAACTCATCGCCGAGTAGTAAATTTGGTCTCTTAGCGATACTTCTAGCAATAGCTACACGCTGTTGTTGACCACCACTAATTTCACCAGGGAATCGGTTTACTTCAGCTTCTAGACCAACTAGTTTCAATAGTTCAAGCGCTCTTGCTTCATCTTTATTGCCTGCAATTTCTTGAATCAACAAGATGTTTTCTAAGACTGTCAAATCCTGGAGTAGATTGAAGAATTGGAAAACATAGCCAATATTCTCTCTCCTGAAAGCAGTCATCTTCTCAGAATGATTTCTTGGAACTTCTTCTCCATGAAAAGAATAGGTTCCTCCAGTTGGGCTATCCAATGATGAGAGACAGTTTAGCAGAGTCGTTTTTCCAGAACCTGAGGGGCCGAGAAGAATTACTCGTTCGCCTTCTGAGATCTGGAAAGAAACACCATCGAGTGCTCTAACAACCCCTGCAGGGGTTTCGTAATGCCGCTCTAAATTTTCCATTTGAAGTAACTTAACCATTACATCACGCAAAATTAACCAAATCTCTGGGAGATATAATTTGTTTCACATTATGATATACGACTAATGAGAATTAGATGGTGCCGGGAGCGGGGCTTGAACCCGCGACCTTCGGATGTCTCAGACATGAGAAGGGGCTTTGGTACGTCTCAATTAGTTCCGAAGAACTGCCCTATGAGTCCGACGCGCCACCAACTACGCCACCCCGGCAAGTAGTCCGCCCACCGTACACCCCTCTTTGAAGGATGCGGCCTTGAAAATAAGTATCAACCGTGGAATGAATACAATGCAAATTCTTGATTCAATATTTCATTTCTGACCGCAGCCTTCATCCACTGTCAACCATCCGCCGAACTGATGGTCGACATCAATACCGCCATGGCTGCTGCCGCAGCAGAGAGACGTAACCGTGGTGGAAAAGGTGACAAAGAGCGTAAGAAAAATCGCTCTGGGGCAGACATGGGAATCGAATCTTTCGACCCCGTAAAACACGTTGCTAAGGAAAAGGCAGACATCAGATCGATGTGGCTAGTTATCGCATTCGCTGCAACGATGGCTATCCTGATGAGATACCTGGCTATGCCTAGTGCCCAAGACAATGCCGATATGCTTTGGTTTATCCCGATGCTGTGTATATTCCTACTTCCTTCTCTTCACAGAGCAGTATTATCTGAAAAGTATGTTGAACACTTCACTAAAGGAACATGGTTCAAAGCATCATTCTTGCATGTTTTCACTTGGTTAGCAATTACATTCTTGCTGACAAATGCTCCTTTTGCAGACATTGTTGCCCCTCAAGTAGACGATGGATGGGGAATGATTTCATCTACAGAAGATGGTTTCGATTTCGATGGCTCAGATGATGGTGTAGTCTACCTAACACAAGGATACTCCGGGGAACATTACATTGTTCTAGCTTTCAGCGATAACTATGATGCTGCTGATTCAGATTACACAATTACATTCAATGGTGAAGAAGTGGACAACTCTTGGAATGAAATGGAGACCAATGATTCGTTTTCGAAAGAAATGGAGGAAGTTAGAGACCACTTAGACATTGATTACCCGGTTGCAATAAAAATTACCGAGGGGCTTTCAGCAGGAACTTATGCAGTTACCATCGAAGTAGTCGAAGATGGTGACCCTTGGGAAAATACACGAACAATTGAACTAGAATTAATAGTTGAAGAAGTTGAAGAATAATCAACTGAGTAACTTCGATAATCTAGCAGTCAAAGCATCCAACTGAATCGCCTCGCCTCCACCTTCAACCAACCTGAAGTCGATCTCAGCCATCATTTCTGTTAACTCTAATTTCTGATTTTCTGAGAGGAAATCTGCACCGTAAAGTTCCCTATGTAATTGATTGACAAAATCAGTTCCTGCCAACCCATATTTATCCAGTAATTCCCGTAACCTTCTCCTTGCTGCATGGAAACCATCTTGCCGGCAAGCCATCAAATATTGATGTAATGATTCAGGAGGCGCTGTTGCACTAGTTTCGTAGATCAAATTACGAGAAATATTCTTTTCCAATGCTGCTGCTACTTGCAAGGCAGTTATCGCTTTACGGAGATCTCCTTGAGAAATTCTTACCAATGCTTCAGCGGCCTCATCATCAAGTCCAATACCTTCTGCTTTTGCAACGACTTTCACTTGGTCAGAAACCTCAACATCAGCTAGAGGTCTGAATCTGAATACCGCACATCGGCTCTGAATTGGCTCAATGATTTTGCTCGAATAGTTACAGGACAATATGAACCTGCATGTCTGCGCATATTGTTCCATTATTCTTCTTAGTGCACCTTGCGCATCATGAGTCAAAGCGTCTGCTTCATCCAAGAAAATAATTTTGAATTCCGCACCCCCATATGGTGCTGTTCTAGCAAATTGTTTGACCTTTGTACGAATACTTTCCAACTTGCGTTCATCACTTGCATTCATTTCGAGTAAATTATTTCTAAAATCTGGCCCAAATACATCTCTTGTAAGTGCCATAGCAGCAGTAGTTTTTCCTGTACCTGGTGGTCCAGCGAAAAGTAGGTGCGGGAAGTCAGCTAATTTTGCGTATGAAGACAACCTTTGGACCACTGAACCCTGCCCGCGAATATCACCCACTGTCCGAGGACGATGGCGTTCAACCCATAACTCGCTCATACATTCCAAGGTCATACAAGGACGAACTTGAACCTTCGCTTTCGCTAAAATTTGTAGTATTTGTCTCGGACACCCTACGGGTGTCCAGCCGAAAGGAAACTATACCCCTTCCTACAATGGGTCTCCGAGCCCAATGTCTTCGAACACCTCCGACCGCCGCAGAATTGCAAGTTCTCTTATCCTGGCATTGATGTTTTTATTCGCTGATTTGGCACTGCCTCAGGCGGTACCTGATTGGAATGAAGACGTTTTAGATGACTCTCCAATTGTCTTGCAAACAACGTTCTCATCATCTGCAATAAAGGATGCACAATTGGATTCATCCAGCCCTGACACTAATTTTGGCAGTGAAGAAATTGTAGACTTTGGCACATCGATGAGTGAAGAGTCGAGAATTTTAATTTCATTCAACAACACTGTCCCATCGGGAGAGGTAGTAACTGATGCTACGCTTGAATTGACTTGTGGAATTGACTCCACTGTTGAAACAATTTCAATATACGCAGCACGTATGAAGAGATCATGGAATGAATCAAATGTAAATTGGAACATCCCCGATACAGGATTGAATTGGGGAGTAAGTGGTGCAGAAGGTGATTCAGATCGTGGCTTATGGGAACCGCCTTTCCAGGGATATGGAAATCATACTTTTGCAATTAACATGACAGCAATAGTCCAAGAAGCTGTCATTAACTCTAGAGCAACTATCGACTTTTTGTTATCTGCATCTGGGGCTATTTATTCATGCCATCTTTCAGAATCGGCGGCAACCACCAAACGTCCTGCTTTGGAAATTACTCACCAAACTGGGACTGCATCCAATGGCGGAACACTTAATCCAAACTTTGTAATTGATGGTTCTGCACTAATGGACTCCAACTCTTTCCTTCTTTCTTCAGCATCCAACCCAGAATTGTCTTGGGATGGAATGACAGGAAAGGAAGCACAAGTGCAGTTGTCTCTAAGTCCTGAATTCAAAGTAGATGAGGACGATACTTGGTATTACAACACTCAAGACAATTCAACCCTATTCACCCTTACTTCGACCACAGGAAGTATGGTCGTACCTAACGGGGACGAGTTGTCTAATTCAACTACTATGCACTACAGAATGCGTTCAGTCGATTCCACTGGCACAATAGGTGTATGGCAAACTGGATTCTTCCATCTTCCAGATCATGATGTTGAGGAAGTCGGAAATTACGGTAAAATCTCTATTGATTCTGCTGACCTTGGGTTGGGAGTTCCAACCATAGAAGATTCATTTATTGATTCTTCAAATGCTCGTAAAAACACCAACATGGGATCTAATACAAACATGACAATAGGCTCATCATCCTCTACAAACCAATACGGCCTTCTTAGATTGAACATGGACGATATAGGTCTGCACGACAATTCGACTATCATCTCTGCTAACATGATAATGGAGCGTGTGTCTTACTCAGGATCTGCGGACGTATCGTTCCATATCATGAATGGCGAAGATTGGACTGAAGATGGAGTCACATGGAAAAAATATGATGGAACTTACTACTGGGATGATGGAGGAAGAACTCCTTCCATGTCAGTTGCAAGTTTTGATGGGAACCAATCTTCATCAACAATCGAAACAAACCTTACTGTGGCTATCCAGCACTGGATAGATCAAAATAACGCAATCAAGAGTTCAGGAGGAGTTGCGTCAGAATCCCTTGAATTAATGATGGTTGCATCCTCATGGGGAGTTGATGAAACCACATCGCAATCTGTTGACCTGTGCACCAAAGAATCATCCACTTGCGACGAACCTTATCTCGAGATAATTTACGACTGGGGCTCTACATCACCTGCAATTCCAACCCATCTTGCACCACTTGATGGACACTCGGTGTGGAATCAAAGTGGAAATAACCTCTCCGGGAATGAAACTCCAACTCTCTCCTGGGATGGTTCCATTTCATGGTCTGGAAAGATGCTAATGCAATTATCAACAGATTCAGAATATAGAAATATAATTCAATCATTTGATACTAGTACCACTACAGAATTCGCACCATCAGATGGCAATTGGTCAATCACCGGAACCGATGCTCTGGACAAAGGGGTAATGTACCACTGGAGGGTTGCTCAGCAGGATTCAAATACAAATCATCACTCATGGTGGGGGACCTCATCTTTCCTAGTATCATCACTAGAGTCTGAATACTTACAAGATGATGACCACCAACTTCGTCTATCTCATGGAAATGCCACTACATTAGGTGATGCACCTAATTGTGAAGACACGTACATAGACAGTGGGACGCCTACTGCAAATTACAATGGAGAAGATGAGATGCAGGTCTCATACAATACCTACCCTGCTGAAACATCGATTCTGATGGGGTGTGACTTGACAAGCCACCTCTTGCCAGACGGATATGCTGTAAAAACAGCTACTCTAAAAATGAGATTAGCAGATTCCCCATCTGGATCTCCTAATATCGCTGTTTGGGAAAGCAGACAAAATAACTGGACAGAGGAGGGTGCTACATGGTCATCATTCGATGGTTCATCATCATGGGGCACCTCTGGTGCAAAAGGATGGGAAAGAGCAGGATTGCAAGATTCTGAAACATTAGACAGTTCGTATTCATCGAGTGACTATGTAGAGTTCGACATTACATTGGCTGTGCAAAACGCTATGCGCGAAAACAGGTCTGTTGACCTGATAATAGGAGTATTAGGAATTGGAAGCGGTATAGATAGAAATGCTTTATTCTATCCAAACCATGAAAACTCAGTTAGTAGACCTGAAATCTCATTCGTTTACGTCCCTGGGTCCGATGCATTACCAGCAGAACCAGTCCCTCAATTACCACTTAATGGAACATGGTCAATCGATTCTGGAATTAATCCATCTCCTAATGATACACCTCATTTCTCGTGGAATTATGTTTCAACGGGCGCGTCAGTCGGAGGCTGGTCTATCGAATTCGATACATCTGCTAATTTTGATTCTTCTAACCTACTAATGGCTACAAGTTGGACAGATACAGGCTTTGATGTTGCTAATATGACTTACAATATCTCAACACCTCTGGATAGTGGAGAGACATGGTATTGGAGAGTGCGTGCAACTAGCACTACTAATCAAATAGGAAATTGGTCAAATGTATTCCACTTCTTGCTACCAGACATTACTACCTGGAGCATTGATTCTAGCTCCGCTGCTGTTGAATTGCATCATAGAGAAGCAATGCCATCACTTAATTTACCGAATTTCATTGATACTTGGGTAGCCGACTCAGGGATTGGTTCGACTTCAGATCAATCTTCGTCATCGACATTCAAAGTTGGCACAAGCACAACCGGAGAGAATGCAACTGGGTTGCTAAAGATTCCACTAACGGAGTTACCTAATCCTCAGAATGCTCATATTTCTGAAGCAGTTCTCAACCTGTATGCACAATTTGGATCCGATGTTGGTAATGCAATATCAATACACCCAGCATCCGTTTCTTGGAATACTAGTGCAAATGGTACTACCTATGATGGAGTAAATAATTGGTCGTCCCCTGGCGCAATGGGAACTGGAGACAAAGGAGGAATGTCTGACGTACAGGGAAGTGCATCTGCAGATTGGATGAACTTCGATGTTACAGAATTAGTGCAAGCCGCATTTGCAAATGGAGATTCTCACCTATCGCTAGTTATCGTTGGATCAATTGGTAAAGGGCAGACTATTTTCACCTCGACGAGCGGAAATAGTAATGAAAAGCCATGGCTCAACTTAACTTGGACAACTGGAAACGCATCTACTCCCGAATCTGCAGGATCAAACTCTAATCCTGTTGTTGATGAAATAATTTGGGATACTTCCACACATGCTCTTCTACCAGGTAGTACTCCAAGTTTTACTTGGACTCATAACAATTCTTCCAATGTTGATTCTTGGAGATTATTCATTTGGAAGGATTACAAAGATGAAAGAGAGGGGTGGACTATGTATGACAGCCGAGATTCAAGTGCTGACTGGGACATTGCTAACTTGACATGGACATCACCTTCTAGCCTATCAGATGGTAATTCTTACGAATGGTTTGTCCAACCAATTACCGACGATATAATGGGCGCAAGAGGTACTGATACGATATTCCATATACCCGCTAAAACAGGAAGTAGTATCAACTCAACTGATGCTAACATAACTTTACAGGAAGGATTGATCGTTGGAGCTCTTGATTATCCAGCCATATTCATGGACACTTATGTTGATTCAGGTGCAACTAATTCTGCATTCGAATCGGATTCAGAATTAATAGTTGGTAGGTCCAATCTAAGTAGTTCACTTAATTATTACACTGAGACAATGGTTATGGTTAACTGGTCATCTATGCCAATACCTGGAAATTATGAATTCGTTAATGCCACATTAACTATGCACAAATTGAGTGGAGGAGAAACCAATTTAGAAACTGCTAGGATTGCAATTTGTGAACTTAAGGATAGTTGGAACCAAAGTGTGACGCTCAATGGACCTAACGGAGCAGGTTCTACTTGGACTAATCCAAAATGCGACATACCATTCGAGATTACATCTGTTGATTATGATGACAATTACGCAGAATTTGATGTAACATATGCGGTACAACATGCGCACGAAAGGGGCGATGACATGATTAATCTGATGTTCTGGATTATAGACGATACTGCAGATGAATGGCACTTTGCTAGTAGTGATTATACCGCTGATGAATCTAAAAGACCTGAACTAGAACTTTCTTGGAGGACTGGAAACCAGTGGTTACCTAATTCACCTACACAAATTAGTCCAGCTGATGGCTCTACAATTTGGAATGAATCCTCATCACTACCTCGCGGTGCAGATAATGTTTCATTGAATTGGTCCGGACTAACATTCTCAAACGAAACAAGATGGGTTATGCAAGCCTCCGATAGCCCGACATTTACTTCTGAAAATACAACATGGCTGTATGACTTGACTGACAATATGACATTCAATGGAACATGGGATTATACTAATCTAACATACACTACTCCCGATAATATCGTGTGGGGTGACTATTGGTCATACTGGAGGGTAAGAGCCGAACAAGATCATCGCCTAGGTGAATGGTCAGATGTTAACTCATTCAGAGTCCCTGGATTAATTGGATCAGATGATGGAGTAGGAAATAATTCTGTGACATTGTATCATGGTTCGGTCTTTGAAGAAACAGATGCACTACCTAATGTTCCGGATGCAACAATTGATTCTAGTAACCCGAACTCTATACTAGGCAATAACGGGAAACTAAACCTTGGAATATCAGCAGGTGGCTCTGGTGAGTCAAAGATTATTCTGACTTTCGACATTTCTGAATTACCATTCCCTGCTGCGATGACCCCTACAAGTGCATTATTGTCCTTGTATAGAATCAACGTATCAGGTACTACATCTCTTACAGTTAGTGTTCACGCATGTGACACATTTGTCGAGACTAACATAACATGGAATAATGCCCCATCATGTTCTGCATCTGAAGTAACTCGTTCAACTCTACTTGTATCTCCGAATACTGGAGAACAAGCATGGGATATTACATCATTAGCACAATCTAATATCGCCAATAATAATCAAACCATGACAGTGATGTTAAAGGCGGTAGGAACACCAACATCTGGACATTCGTTCTTTGACAACTCAGCAAATATAACACTAAGGCCGAAATTGATATTAGATTATGTTGACAATGTTGACGGAGTAATACCTCCTGCTCAACCTGTACTCACATATCCTAACGATGGAGATATATTGTACAATACTAGCACATGGGTTTTAGAATCCCTAGACAAGCCACAATTAACTTGGAACAGCGTTTCAAATGCAACCGGATATGTAGTTACAATTGCTAGTGAAGCTGGTGAGGTCAAGTACAGGTCTTGGTCTAACAGTGAGATAAATGGTACAACATTCACCTTCAGCCAAGATTTGGTTGAAGGAGATGTTTACAGTTGGTGGGTTCAAGCGATTAATGGTTCAATTCCGGGCCCATCGTCAAGCAGAAGAACATTCGCAATTGGTTCACCTGTCGACCACTCTTACAACGATGATCACACTTGGACATACATGTTCCAAACTGGCAATGAGGTAGCTAATTTAGGTCATACAAACATTAGAGATTCATACATTGGTAGTGGATATGCTGATTCAAATCATGGCTCCGACTCACTCATAGTTGGTACTGGATGCGAAGGGGTGAACACTGAGTGTCGCATGATATTGGCACTGGATAATGACCAAATTCCATTACCACCAGGCGCAATGATTCATTCAGCATCATTGAACCTGAATGTAGAGACACCTCCTTCTGCTTCGATGACGTTTAGCGTCCACAGATTACTCACTAATTCATGGACACAAGCTGGTTCCACATGGAACAGTTCTGAATCGGGAGTGCCATGGTCTGCATCAGGAATGGCGGCAGGTATTGATTATGAAATAACACCAATCTCGTCCACTACAATGGTTGCAGGTGCGACAAATGTATGGATTGACATTGGCCATTCCAATATGCTAATCGACGGAGATCATGCATGGATAATCATCGGCACATCGCCTACTGGAATATCTGACTATGTGGAATTCTACTCTAGTGAGGATTCACTAAATGTCAGACCTGCAATTCTAATGAATTATACAGATGTTCACTCTGTATCAGTATCACCTTCAGGTTCAACAACTGATGCAGATACTCAAGTACAGTTTTCACACATGCTCAACAATGCACTTGGAGGAATGGTAGCAGAAGATGTCACTTGGTCAACAAGTAGTGGGGCAATAAATTCCACTGGTATGTTCACACCTGAATTAGTAGGAACGCACACTATTACTGCATGTTTCGGAGTTATATGTTCATCTGAAAATATCATTGTCACACCGGGTGCACCAATAACACTCTTAGTTGAAGATACTGAAGAAACAATCACTGCGGACCAATCGTTTTCAATTGTGGCTACTGTTGTTGATCAGTTCGGAAACATAGTCCCTGGTATTTCGATAACATATTCTCCATCAAATGGAACGATGACTGGAACAACTTTCCACCCATATACTTCAGGAATTCAAACAGTAGAGGTATCTGGAATTAATCAAACCATTAATGTGACAATAACTGTAGTGGGTGGTTCTCCAACATATTACGAAACAACTGGTTGTGAGGATGTTGTCAAGGCTGGAGAAACTTGCCAGTTAATCTGGACACTTCATGACCAATTCGGAAACATGCTCAACTTAGAAGCGGGAGGAGGAATTACTTGGATTGTTGGAGGCGGTACATTCACTGAAGAGAATGGCACCTACTTTGCAATAACAAATGGTTCTTACAATATTAGCATGGTTTCGACTGGTGGAATTTCTCATAAGATACCAATTAGTGTAACATATGGTGCTATGGCTAGTTTAGAAATTATTGCATCAGATACATTCGTTACGGCAGATGATAGGGTTTGGTTGAATACCACACGTATTGACATTATGGGTAATAGAGAATCTGTAGAATTACCACTAGCTAATTGGACAATTAGTGATGGAATGATCGATAAAGGACTGCCTGCTATATGGCATGCTCAAAGCCGTGGAACCAAGACATTGGCTGCTAGTTACGCTGGAATATCTAGCAGCGTAACTGTTCAAGTTAGTGAAGGAGCTATTGCCGGATTAGTACTTGTTATTGATTCTGTAGATTCAACGAATTCTGTACAGAATATTACTGCAGATGAGGAACTAACAATCAAGGTAAAGGCTCATGATGCTGATGGAAACAGATGGACTGAAAATGTAGCCTGGTCAATCGAACACAATCAGTACACAGACCAGAGTGTTCTCCAAGAAATGACTTATGGAAGTACGACAATGTTTGTACCAATCTTCTCATCCCAATCGGTATATACACTGGTAGCGACCTACACTGACGAAAATATTACTCTGGTTGTTGAACTTGACATTAGTGTCACTCAAGGTGAATTAGTCAGTGTGTCACTGTTACAGCCTGTTGAATTGATCCAGAATATCGATGCAGATGATCCTCTACAATTTGTACCACAACTGACTGATTCTGATGGCAACATTATCGACCCGTCAATCATTACCTACACTCTAACAAATGTAAGTAGTGGTGAAACGACTAACATTACAGATATGATTTCTGGAAATGGAGGCGTCTGGGAAGCTAGTACAGAAGGGGACTGGGAGATTACTGCATGGGCAATATCTGAATCGGGATACAATATATCTCAGACGGTAACGATTACTGTAGAACATGGTGATGCAGTTAGTGTAGACATTGATGTTGTTGCAAATACTGCGAAGGCTGGAGATATTTACACACTTACGATTACAGGAACAGATGATGATGGTAACACATTCCTTGAGAGTGTCCTCTGGACGCAAAACAACAAGGCCGTTCTAGCATCTACTATCGAAGGAGGTTATGGAATCTACAACTGGAGTGCGACAACTGCAGGAGAGCACACGTTCAAATTCCGTTCTCCAAGTGGTGCTATCAACGAATGGACTGTTGTAGTTACAGCTCATCAAACCGTTTCCAGAATCGAACTGACGATTGTTGATGAGAAAGTTTTGCAACTTGAATCCTTTGAAATTGAAGTTCATACATTCGATGCATGGGAAAATGAGATTCCAGTCCCTCCTGAAACTAAAGTCGAACTCGAAGGTAGAATGACTGCTGAAGCGGGCCAGAATGGATTCTGGACGATTACAACCCTAGATGATGGAGAACAGACTGTCTCTATCACAGTTGATGGAGTCAAAGTATCCGACACAATAATCGTAGAAGGGACTTTCATGGGATTCTTTGAATCTGGAGGAACCTTGTATTATGCAGGAGGAATCCTAGGAATACTAGTGGTATTGGTACTCTTGGTAGTCATCGTAATGGTTCTTAGATCTGGTAGTTCAGAATACGATGACGACGACGATGATGATGACTACGAGTATGAAGAGGAATCTGAAAAGCCAGCAGCCGTAGGCCCGATAGGACCAGGGCCAAGTGGACCTGGACCGGGCGGCCCACCTCCATCGGAACCTGTTAAGGAAGAATGGATGACCGACCATCGAGTCGATGATGACGGAACCGAGTGGGCAGAGGATGAAAATGGTTCTTGGTGGTACCGAGAACCTGGAGCATCCGACTGGGACGAATGGGTCGACTAATGATAAGTTAGAAATTGATTGATCATGGTGGATAGAGAAATGGGTTCATTGAAAAACCGTATTCTCCCAATTCTCCTGATTCTATTAATTGTCCAAATATCTATACCCGTTTATGCTGCAACTCCCGCCAGCATTCAGATTGATTCACACAATCAAAGTGTCTCTACTGACCAGGTCGTTAGATTTACTGCAGTGGTTAAGGATTCATCTGGTTCAGTAATCAATGAAGATGTTTACTGGTCTGTAAGTTCTGGAACTATTGATTCTACAGGGTTGTTTACTCCAGGGCAAGTGGGCCAAACAATTGTGACTGCAACAAGCGGTAATGTCAATTCTACCACTTCAATCGATGTGATAGCCGGACATGCGGTTGATATTCAATCCAATATTGGCATAACAGAAGTTAGTATAGACGATGAGGTTGAACTCAATGCTACACTAATCGACCGTGCAGGAAACCCTGTTTTTGGGCAATTAGTTTGGCGTTGCCAGAATGGAGAAATAGATTACAATAACAAAACATGGAAACCTGATCACATTGGAAATGCAACCATGCGAATAATGCACCTAGAACTAGAGATACAAGTAATTTTCAATGTAGTTCCAGGAAATCCTGAGTCTCTAGAATTACCATATGGATTAACAGTGCAAAGTGGCATGACTGCCCACATAATTCCAACGGCTAAAGATTCAATGGGCAATGATGTAGAGATTTCCAAAGCTGGAGTGCTCACATGGACTGCTGAAAATGGATCTATCTCCTCTACAGGGTTGTATTTTGGAAATTCACCGGGACTCTGGAATATTACGGTGAATAGTACATCTGGAGCATCGGGTAGTGGCGTAATACGTGTTCTCCCAGCTCAGGCAACTGGCCTTAGTATTGAGATTAATTCCACCGATATTAGAGCGGGTTCGCCAGTAATTATTTCAGCGATAAGAACAGATATTCTTGGAAACTCAGGAGAGATAATGTTGCCTTTGTCCAATTGGACAGTTCCTACGGGATCATTAGCAATGGAGGGGGATTCAGTCACTTGGATTCCATCACAGGAAGGTGAATGGACTATTGCTGTAACCGACCAAGGGTATTCTGCCACGATTCAAGTTAATGTTGAACTAGGGTTGATTGTTGGAATTGAAGTACTCCTTTCAGAGGAAGAATTGAGATCTGGAGAATCTATTGTAGCCTCTTTATCAGCATATGATGCGGCAGGAAATCAAAAGTCAGTGAATGGCGCATGGGTTTTAGATTCTGAACTAATGTCTGAAAATCAAGGTTCATGGATGCAATTACTACCAGGGCTAATTGGTAATTATTCGATTTCTGCAACATGGTTTGACAATGAAACACAGATTGTGCATGAGGTTGAAATCATTGCTGAAGTCATTCCAGGAGAATTGTCAAGAATCATTTTACCCGAAAGTGGAACCAGAGTTGCATCTGATGGAGTTCTAAATTTACTTCCAATATTTGAAGATGAATATGGCAATGTGTTGGATGAAATTCCAGTGAATTGGGTTGTTGACGGCAATGACATGACCATGGAAATTCGATTAGCGGATAATAAATGGACCCCTTCAGAACTTGGAATGCATGAACTTAGAGCGATGGCTCAGGGTATTTTCGCTATCACAAACATTGAGGTAATTGCTGGAATTGCTAGACATATAACAACTGATTATGACCAAGGAATTGAACTTGCAAGTGGCGAAAATATTGAGATTATAATCTCTACATTAGATGTTCACGGCAATGTTGCACTAGCTTCGATTGTTGAGTTTGATTTTGATGATCCAGCAGGCATAATTTCACCATCTTCCAAAGGAGATGGCATATGGACAGTCGAGGGTGGAGAAGAAGGAGAATGGAACCTTAGGATTACATCTGGTTCAGCTACACATGATATTGATGTGACTGTATTACCAGGTGAAGCAGTTAGATTGCTAGCAGATATACCTGCCCAAAATCCAGAAGAAGGTAGTACAATGGTCGTCAGAATCTATGCTATCGACCAAGTTGGAAACAGAGTTGAAGTGCCACCTAGTGAAGTGGACATTCAATGTACAACAGGTTCTGTACGCCACTTATCTGGTGATAGCTATGAAGTTGAAATTGACCAATCAGGGTTATCACAATCTTGCAACTTTTACTGGAATGATTTGGTTGCCCAACGTTTCTTTGATGTAGATGCTGTATTATTTGGAGGAGGATTGGGGGATTCTAACACCGCATTAACGATGGTATCAATCATTATTTTCTTGTTCATTTCCATAATGCTGGTTCTAATCCGCAGAATGAAAGGTGAACTTCGAAATGATCAATATTGGGATGATGAAGAAAATTTTGAGGATGGAGATGAAAGCGACCAACATGAAATTGAAAACGAGAGTGTTGAAGCTGAAACTCCGACAGAAACTGAAAACACAACCCAAGAAGAAAGTAATGAAGAATCTACAGAGGACCTAAGGTCAAGACTTGCTGCTGAAGCAAAACGTACCGGAGTCATGCAAGCAGCACCTGGTACGCAACAAGGAAAAACCGGCTGGTATATCGATTCTAGCGGAGAACTGA
>Ga0066856_10000460_pt1 | contig 15117 bp, 10 predicted proteins | sample ETNtaG_5_FD_65605 | JGI IMG/M metagenome (GOLD analysis project Ga0066856, IMG submission 65605) | Marine microbial and viral communities from oxygen minimum zone, Eastern Pacific Ocean - ETNP201406SV205 | ecosystem: Environmental > Aquatic > Marine > Oceanic | place: Pacific Ocean: Eastern...
TTGCGGCGCGCGCTGCGAGACGCGCGCGTCGCGGTGTTCGGAGAGACGAAAGCGGAGCGAACGTCGCGAACGCTCGAATTGGAGGCGAAGCTGAACGATGTGTGCGCGGATTTCTCGATGTTGGAGTCGAGCGTGGGGACGAGCGTGGACGCGGCACTGTTGGAGAGCGAGTCGATGACGAGCGCCATGATGCGAGAGACGACGGTGGACGAGTTGTTGATGGACGTCGGGCTCGGGTTGTTGAACGATGCGGAGACGGACGCGATGGGGACGATGTCGACGGTCGGTGTGGACGGGGAGTGGGTGCTGGATCAGAGCGTCGCGGACACGACTTTGGATGATTTGGACGGCGGCGACGTGGGCGGAGATTTCGCCGCGCGCGAGAGCGCGCTCGGACCTCGCGTCGAACGCACGTCGAGCAAGTTGGAAATTTAACCCTCGTTCGCTCGCTCGCCGTGTAGTGATGAACGATCGACCTGTACTGTACCGTTTTACGCCTCGCGCGCGTCGACATCGGCGCGTCTCGGATCGTCTCGACCGGCGTTCGTCCCCGTCGGCGACGCCGACTCGAAAGACGCGTCAAAACTCGTCTCCCGCGCGTCGTCGTCGTCGTCGTCGATCGATCCGTCGATCGCGATGCGCGCGTCGACGCGCGCGCGCGCGGTCGCGTTTCCCGCGCGCGCGGCGCGCGTCACCGCGCGTCCGGGTTCGCGACGGCGCGTCGCCGCGCGCGCGGGCCCGAAAAATCGACTTCGCGAGAAAGAGGCGCGAAAGGCGCGCGAGACGCGCGATCACGACGCCGAGTTCGACGATTACGTCAAGAAACACGTCGATCGACCGCCCGCGGGCGCGACCGAGGGCGCGAGACGCCCGGCGAAGACGTCCGAGGCGAAGAGGTTCGTGAAAAAGGTGAGGCGCAAGGCGAAAAAGGCGGCGCAAAAGGCGGTGGACGCGTTGCTCCCGCGAGAGAGCGCGTTTCCGAGATCGTCGAGCGATGCGCCGGTGCGCATGGGCGCGGCATCGGGCGGGATGATGACGCATCGGCCGTACAGACCGAATCCGTACGGCGCGTACGGACGCGCGGCGGCGGCGTGGGGCGCGATTTTCGCGTGCGCGTGGGTGGCGCTTAAAATCGTCAACGGGGAGAATCCGGTGCGAAAGATCGGAGGCGCGATCGGTGGAGTGTTCAAGGGCGGTTCGAGACCGCCGCCGCCGGGCGCGCGAGGGCCGGGTCGGTGGGTGGGCGATCGAAGTCTCGGCGGGAGACAGGTATGGGTGCCGGCGAGCGAGGATCGATATCGCGAAGAGCGACGTCGTTTGGAGGGGGCGCTGGACGAATTACCGGGCGATGCGTCTCGCCCGCGCGCGTCGGTGCAGGCGCCCGCGTCGTCGTCCGACGCGGCGAAAAAATCAGAGGCGGATTTGCCCGCGTGGTGGGTGCAACCGTCGCCGCAATACGTGCCGCCGGGACGGAAAGAGTCTTTGATTCTCTCGGCCAGGACGGAGGGCGCGAATCTGGCGCGGAAGCGCGTGAACGGCTCGGGTATAAGCCCTGAAGATCTCGCGGACTTCAGAAGCGCGTGCGCAGCCGCGGGAGAGCGAGGGTGCGCGGCCAAGTCGGTGGGTCCCGAGGGCGCGCGCGTCGCCATTTTCCGCGCCGCCGCGGATTACGCCGTAACCGACGCCATGAGCGGACGCGCTGGAGCGACGAGTTCGTTCAACGCCCCGGTCGGTCAATTCTTGGTCGGTCTCTCGGACGATCTCAACCTCGAACCGCGAAAATGCGTCTCCGTCGTCATGGCGGACGTCGCGGTGCGCGTGCGCGGCGCCGTCGTTCAAGCGGGCGCGGGCATTCGAACCAACGACACCGTGAGCACCATGCTCGAGCTCGACAAGCTCGTACAATTATTCAACGCGTTTCCATTCGCCGACGACGCGCCCGAGCTCGACATGCTCTCCGTGGGATTGCGTTCCAGACTCACCGACGTCGAACGCGACGCCATCTGCCGCGAGTACGACTCCGTCAGCGGCGGCGCGCACAGCGCCGTCTTTCGCGCCGCCGTGCGCGGAAGTACCTCGTCCGCGTACGAGTAGTGACACTCCCCGGTGAACGATGTATTCGACGAAGACGACCATTCTTTCGTCGCGTCCCCGGCGTCCCCGGCGTCCCCGTCTTCGCGCGTCCCCCGGCGTGAAAAAGTGACTCGTTCGCGCATTCGCCGCCTCCCCACTCGCGCGCGCGCATGCCCGAGTCCCCGCCGTCTTCCAAGCGAGCGAAACTCGACGACGCACCCGACGCGCGGTCTCCCTCCGCCATGCGCGCGTCTCGCCGCGTCGCCGCGACGCTTCCCCGATATCTCACATTCTTCGAGTACGATGGGAGCGCCCTCCACGGATTCCAGCGACAGTCCGACGCCACCGTGCGCACGGTGCAGGGCGCGCTGGACGACGCGTTGACTCGATTCACGGGCTCTCGTGGACCGGTGACGTGCGTCGGGAGCTCGAGGACGGACGCGGGCGTGCACGCGACGAGAAACTCGGCGCACTTCGACGTCGGACGCGCGGGCCAGGACGGTCGAACGATCGCGTACGACGAGACGAGCGTGCGAAGAGGTTTAAATTATCATTTGAAACAGCTCGGTGCGGCGGTGCGGGTGACGGAGTGCGTGCGCGTGGATGAATTGAATCCGACGTTTCACGCGAGACACGACGCCGTCTCGCGTCTGTACGAGTACAAGCTCTCGGTCGGGGACAGAGACGATGGTGGGAGTCTGTTCGATCACCAACGCGCGTGGTACGTGCAGGCGATCGGGTCTTCTCGCGGGGAAGGGAAACCGCTCTCGCGCGACGGCAAGGTGAGGACGCTGCGGGCGGGATTCGCGACGTGCGAGGACGCGTTGCGGGTCGACGCTATGCGGCGCGCGGCGGAGATACTCGTCGGGGAGCACGATTTCAGCTCGTTTCGAGCGAACGGGTGTCAAGCCAGTTCGCCGATACGTTCGATAAACCGCATCGATGTCGTCGAGGAGACGACGGAGTGGCCGGAGGTGCAGGCGCGCGGCGTTAAGCAAAGAATCTCCGTTCGCGTCGACGCGCCCAGTTTCCTCTATCACCAGGTTCGACTCATTGTCGGCGCGCTCAAGGCTGTGGGCGCGGATGATTTAACCGTCGACGACGTTCAAAAGTTACTCGACGCCAAAGATGTCTCGCAGGCGCCGCCGATGGCGCCCGCGTACGGCTTGTACCTGTCGGACGTTCGGTACATGGACGATTACCAAACGCGTCCGTCGTACGAACGCGCGCCGTCGACATAGCGTAGATCGATCGCATCGAGCGTTCATTCCATAGAAAAATAGAACAAAGTAGTCCGCAAAGAGTACCAGTACAAGCACTCACTACATGCATAGCCCCTAAAAGATCCACGACGCGCGCTCTTTCGCCGTCAATTCCGGCGCGAGCGCTCGCAAAGCGGCGTCGCTCGACGCGAAAATCATCTCATTCACCCTCTTCGTCTCGTACGCGTCCGGATCGACGCCCTTCTCGAATATCTCGATATCTCTCACGTTCCTCGCCATGACAGCGACGTCTCGCGCGCCGCCGTAAAACGCATCCCCGAAACTGTGCACGCCGAACAGTCGTCCCGGCGCCTCCGCTCGACACAACGGCCCGCCGCTCTGTCCCGACAACACCGTCGCGTCGTGCATCGCGTGCGTCCCACCGTGCGTCCCCAACACCCGTCCTCGACTCACCCCATCTCTCTCCCCTCGCACACCGCGCGCGAACGCCACCGCTCTCGCGTAGCCCTGCGGCGTTCCCGCCGCCACCACTTTTTCGCCCGCGCGCGCGTCCTCCGCGTCGTCCACCACCAACGACCACGCGCGCGCCCTCTCTCGCGCCTCCTCCTCCTCCAGATGCACCACCGCCAGATCGAGGTCGGCGTGCACGCCCGCGACGCGCCCTCTCACCGTCGCACCGTCGTGAAATTCAACACACAGCGCGTTCCTCCTTCCCGCGCACCGCACGACGTGCGCGCACGTCACCACGATCACCCTTCCCTCGTCGCGCACGACGACACCGGACCCCGCGAACGAGCTCGACAATCGATTCACGAGGGACGTCCGCGCGCGCACGCGCACGGACGCGCGCGCGACGACGCTCGCGGGCGTCGTCGACGACGCGCCCATCGATTCGACGCGCGGCCGCGTCTAACGACCGCGAGACGACCGCGAGACTACATACCACGTACATCGGCTCCAGAGGACGTGCACTACGAGAGAACTCTGCGTGATGGGTCACGACCGGTCGTGAAGTCCCAAGATTTCGGATATCGTCCCGCGCGCGCCCTCGCCTCGCGCGCGACACGCCGGCGACGAGGTGCGAGACGCGACGCGAGGGAGACGACGAGCGATCGAACGAACGACGGGGGACGCGCGCGGTCGTGTCGTGACCGTCGACGACGCGAATGAGACGACCGAATCGATGCGCGAGGGAGGACGACGACGAACGGGATGCCGATGATGCGCGATGAATGAATGACGACCGCGCGAGTGGATAACGAGAAAATCGAGACGGGAGAGACGCGCGAGGAGGCGAGGAGGCGATGACTGACGACGATGAAGGCGCCGTAGTGCGACGCAGAGGGACGATGTTCGGCATGAAAGGACTCGGGGCGGTGCTCCCGCAATCGAGAAAGGCGCAAAAGGTGGAGGAGGCGGAGGGACGACGCGTCGAGGGAAACGCGAAATTCGCCGAGGGCGATTACGCGGGCGCGATCGCGGCGTACGATGAGACGTTGAAGCTGAATCCGAAGGATGGGAGCGCGTATGCGAATAAGGCGGAGTGTTATCTTCGCGCGCGAGTGTTTGAGATGGCGTTGGAGAATGCGAGCAAGGCGTACGAGTGCGCGGAGCGCGACGATACGTCGAGCAAGTTGAAGGCGCTGTATAAAAAGGCGATGGCGTTGAACGGAATGGCGCGGTACACGGATGCTGAGAAGGTTGTTGACGAGGGGATCGCGTTGGCGTGCGAGGAGGCGGACGCGCCGACGCGTAAGACGCTCGAAAAGGTGAAGCTGGAGTGCGTCATGCTCAAGGAGCAAGCATTCACGGGCGCGTACGATCTCGGCGCGTTGTATCTCAACCGCATGAGCGCGAGCTTCCGTCGGTGCGCGGATTACATCGGTCCGGTGAAAGTGTCTAAGCTCACGAACGGGCGACGGGGTGTCGTGACGACGAGCGCCGTGAGCGCCGGGGAGTTGCTCATGGTGCAATCGCCGTTGAGCGTCGCCTCGTTCGGTAAGACGGTGGAACAAAATCTCGTGCGTGGATTGTACGAAGCCGCGCGCGCGCACGCGGCCGATTGGGCCATCTTGCAAGCGTTGCCGACGTCGAGCGAGGACGAGGAAAAGGATGCGCCGAGCATGAATGTGTTCCGCAAACACATCAGCGCGGCGAACAAGGAAAACGCCCCCGTGCCGCAAACGCCGGAGGAATTGGCCTTCCTCCCCAAGGTTGTCGCCAACTGCGCCATCTCCGGCCGTAAGTTATGCGGCGTATGGGCGCTTCCGAGTTTCATGAACCACTCGTGCGCCCCGAACGCGCACCGCATCAACGTTGGCTCCATCATGCTCGTTTTCGCCTCCAAGGATCTTCCGGCTGGCTCCGAGGTCACCATTAAGTATTACGACACTCTCATTCCCAAGGCTGATCGCGACGCCTTCGCGAAGAGACGTGGATACTCTTGTAACTGCGTGCGATGTGCGGTTGAATCCACGGGCGACGTCAGCGAGGATGAAAAGAAGAAGCTCGAAGCCGAGGGCAAGGATGAAGGCGCCGGCGGCATCACGCGCGCCGTCAACGGCTTGAAGCGCAAATTCAAGTCGGTGCTCAAGCAGTTCAAGGTGGAACTCGCCGAGATGAAGAAGACCAAGGGCCAGACTTTGCCGAACGTTCAACCGTTGCTGGAGCTTCGCGAATGGTTCGAAGCGCGTCTCGCGGCGTTGGACTTGGATCAAAGTCAGCTCGCCATGGCGCGCATGTCGTGCTACTCCATGTACGACACGCTTTCTCTCGCCTTGTCGTGCACGGGCGCGACCGAGGTCAAGCATGCGCTCATCAAGACCATCATCGGTGACTTGAACGTGGTCGATCCGGGCGGATTCGCGGCGTGCAAGCAGAGCACCATGCTCGCCAACAACGCTCGCCGCGCCTTCGGTAAGGACTCGAACGAAGTCGTCGAGGCGACGACCGCGATGATCGAGGCGCACCAGTTGCGATACGGTGGCATCGATGGAGACGATTTGGTGGAGATTGTTCGCCGCACGGAACAATCCATCGCCGAGGAGGGCGCTGAATTTTGCGAGATTTGATTTCTTATTCATAATACACATCTAGCGAACGCGAGCGACGTTTTCAATCTCCCGTTGAATCTGCGCGCTCGACTCTTTGTACTTCGCGCGCAGCTCTTTCGGAACATCTCGCATCTTCGTCGCCTCGAACGTCTTCATCGCGGCTTCGAACGCGGCGTCCGAGAGTCCAGCTTCAGATTGTACATCGACGTTGAGATCGACCATCATCGCCGTGAGCGCGGTGTCCATGTCTGCAACCTTCCGCGGGGCAGCTTGCGGAGCCTTACGCCTTCGAGGTGGTGGAGACATCGCTTCCGGCTCGCGTTCGGGCGTCGGGGCCGACGGTCGCATCAACCCGGGTCGCGTCGGAGGAGGTATCACGGCGCGAGCTTCCATCTCTTCGATGATGGGCTTGATGGTGACCATTTTCCTCGAACGTTCGATTTCGAGTTCTTTTCGTAATCTGGCAACCTCTTGAACGAGACGCGTGATTTCGCCGTCTCTCTCGGACACCTCGTCTTGTAAGATTTGTTCGTTCGCCGAGACCCATTTCTTCTTCTCTTCCTCGACCCAGGTTGATTTCGAATTTTTATCCGCGCGCAACACTTCGTTCTCGCGCTTGAGACGTTCGATTTCTGCGTAATTATTTTTCGCGAGCTCTCGCATGCTCGTGAGCTCGGCCATCTCTTCCGTCAGGGTCGAGGATTGTTTGCCGTGAAGCGTTTCGATTTGCTCGCGCATGATGTTTCGTTCCTCATCGCGACGCTCGAGCGCCTTGCGCAATTCGGCGTTGGATTCGGATTCGAACTTGAAGTCTTCGCGCAGACGCGTGAGCTCCAACTTGACGTCCACGAGCGCGCGCTTGTGTCGCTGCTGCGCCTCGACGGCGGCGTTGAGTTCCGCGCGCATGCGCGACGAGTTCGACTTTTCCAACTCAGCCTTCTCGCGCGCCTCACGAATGAGCGCCTGCGCGTCGGAGACCATTCTATTCGCCTCTTTCGTTGAATCCGCCGACGACGCCACGTACTGCGCGCGCGCCGCCGCGAGTTCAGCCTTTCTCGCCGAGAGCTCTCTCGCCGCCTCCGCCTGCGCCTCGGCGTGCGCCGCGCGCATTCGATCCACCGCCCCATCGAACAGCTCTCGCTGCTCTCGCAATCGCTTCTCCAAATCTCTCGCCGCGCGTTCCGCCGCGATCGACTCCCCTCGCCGTCTCGCGTCCTCCAACTCGGCGCTGTCCGGATTATTCCGCTTCTTCGCGTACTCCGCCGCCACCGCGATCAACTCCGCCTCGTGCGCCTCCGCCGCCAACCGCAGTTCTCGCGACACCTTCCGGCACCCGTCCCGCTCGCGCCTCGCGCGCTCGCGCCACCCCTCCGACTCACGAATCGCTCGCTCCTTCCCCTCGCTCAGCGCCTCCTGCACGTGCAATAAATACTCGACCAACATTTGCAACAGCTTGGTGAGCTCTCGACCTCGTTTGGGCTCGCACATGTCCTGATTCGTCACGCTGTCCACGTCCGCGCGCACGCACGCCTCCAGCGCGCCCTCCAGCGCGTCTATGTCGGTGCTACGTCGCGCCTCTCGGGAATCACAGGCGGCGATCGCGCCCCAATCGATCCTCGGGTCCTTGAGCGATTCGAACGAAAACGTCGACGACGACGTCGGTTTCCCGCCCCCCGGGGTCGCCACGGCGTCGAGGTAATCGTCATCGTCGAACAGCGCGTTCGAGCGCACGTTTTCGGGCGAGTACGCGGCGCGCGGCGACGCCATGTCGAATCGGCGTCGATGAATGTCGTTGACGGTTCAAACGAGTCGACACGGAACGACGCGGCGGTAGACGCCGACGCGAGCGGCGCGAGGGGTCAAAGCTCGGCGCGAACGATGGAGGCGAACGCGTGTCGTCGCGCGTCGTCTTCGCGCGGGACGTCGTCGTCGCGCTCGGGCGCGGTGACGCGTCGGCGAGGTCGAGCTCGAGCTCGAGCTCGAACGAACGGCGACGGTGATGGCGTTTCCGAGCGATGCGCGCCGAGCGAAGCGGTCGTCGTCGGCGCGGGCGTGATCGGTATGTCGGTGGCGCTCGCGCTCGCCGAAGAGTGTGGACGATTCGAGCGCGTGCGCGTGGTGGCGGAGCGGTTCGCGGAGGAACGCGGCACGACGTCGAGCGTCGCGGCGGCGTTTTGGTATCCGTTCCTCACGCGCACCGACCCGCCCGAACGCGCGGACGAGTGGGCGGTCGCGTCGTTTGAGTGGTTTCGAGCGATGATGCGCGAGGACGAGGCGTGCGGGGTGGAGATGCGACGGTGTAAGGAATTTTTACGCGAGCCTCGAAGACCGGCGGCGTGGAGCTCGAGCGTGGATTACTACGCGCCGCTCGTCGCCGGAGAGTACGACGAGACGAGACACTGCGGCGGATACGCGTTTGACGTCCCCGTGATCGCGATGCCCAAGTTTTTACCTTGGTTGAAGCGTCGATGCGAGACGCGCGGGGTGTCGTTCGAGCGACGAAGGCTGACGAGCGTCTCCGAGCTCCGAGGCGCCGAGCTCGTCGTCGATTGCGCCGGTCTCGGCGCGCGCGAGCTCTTCGGCGACGAGGAAATCAAACCGATTCGCGGTCAGGTCGTCTATCTCGATCAGGACTGCGGCGAGGGCTTATTCGACGACGATCCGGAAGCGCTCGCGTATTTGATTCCCAGAAGGGGCGAATTCGGCACCGTCCTCGGCGGCACGGCGCAGGTGAACGATTTCAATCTCGATCCGGATCCCGCGGACGAGCGCGACATCGTCGCCAAGTGTTCAAAACTCTGGCCCCAGCTCGATCCGTCGCGCATCATTGGCACGAACGTCGGATTGCGTCCGTCCCGCTCGGTGGTTCGATGCGAGCTCGACGCCGACGCGTCCGACGCCGAAAATTTCAATTTGATTCACTGCGTCGGTCACGGCGGCGCGGGCGTGACGCTGTGTCGAGGAAGTGCGTTAGAGGTCGTCGACATCGTCGACGCGCTGTACGAGTAGAGTAGCTAGTACTATTTTTTCATTCACGCGCCGCGAGACTCGCCGCGTCGGCGTCACGATGCGCCTCGCGGTCGCCTCGAGCATCCTTCGCGCGCCCGCGCGATCGCGCGCGGTGACGATGCGCGCGACGCAACGCACCATCGTCGACGCCCACGTGCACGTGTGGCCCGACGCGTCGACGTTCGCGTACGAGGAAGGAAAGACACCGCCGTGCGCGGGTTCGCACGACCGACTCATCGAAGAGATGGACGCCAACGGCGTGCGCGCGTGTCTCATCGTCCAGCCCATCAATCTCGGATTCGATCACGCGTACGTCGATGAGGCGGTGCGCGCGCATCCCGGTCGTTTCGTGGGCATGGCGCTCGCGAATCCGGCGAGCGAGTCGGGGACGGAGGATTTGCGCGAGTCGCTCGCGAGCGGGACGTTTCGAGGCGCGAGGTTTAATCCAGCCCTGTGGCCCGAGGGCGAGGGCATGGACGGTGAGGTCGGTAAGCGGATGTTTCGCGCGTGCGCGGAGGCGACGCCGCCGGCGGTGGTGGGATTCATGTGCTTTCACGGATTACATTTACACTTGGACGCCATTCGGGCGCTGTGCGCGTACGAACCGAGAACGCCCGTTTTGATCGATCATTTTGGATTCACCAAGGGCGTGGATGATGAAAACTTTGAAAAGTTGCTTCAACTGGGTCGAGATTTCAAACAAGTCAACGTCAAGTGTTCGGCGCACTTTCGCGTACGCGTCGAGACGGAGGACGGCGCGGATTCGACGCGCGCGCAGCTCGAGCGGTTACTTGAAGTGTACGGGCCGGACCGACTCCTCTGGGGCTCGGATTACCCGTTCGTGACGATGGAAGAGGGTGGGTACGCGGGCGCGGTGGCGGTTTTGGGCGAACAGCTCGCATGCGATCCCGAAGTCTTGGCGAAGATTCGCGGTGATAATTTCTTGCGATTGTTCCCCGGAGCTCTCGATTAAAGGCGATCAATGTTTACGGTCGTGTTGTAATTGTAGTGTTGCAGTCAGCTATTCCTCCCATCGCGATGCGTTCGCGCATGATGACTCCTCTAGTCGCGCGTCTCCCACAAGTCTTGTTCATTCTCGATGGCCAACAACAACTTGCTGTCCACGCCGGAATCGCGCGGAAGTGCGACGCGGCCACTTCTGGCAACCTCCAAGACGCCGTACGGTTCGAGAAGCGCCTGGATCGCGTTGATCTTACGTTGTTTCCCACTCACTTCGATGGTGACGGTGTCTTCGGAGATGTCGGAAACCTTCGCGCGGAACATGCCGCACAAGTCGATGATTTCGGCGCGCTGCGCGCGCGGGCACACCACCTTGACGAGCATGAGCTCTCGCTCCGTGAACGGCGTCATGGTGATATCTTGCGCGGAGATGACGTACGGCACCTTCAAGATTTGCTTGAGCAACATGGAGATGTCCTCCGTCGTGCCGGGGACGACGGTGGAGATGCGCGAGACGTCGAAGGATTTCTCCGGACCGACGCCGAGGGATTGAATGTTGTATCCTCGACGAGCGAACACACCGGTGATGGAGTCCAACACACCCGGGCGGTTATCCACCAAAATGGAAATAGTGTGCGGGCTGTATTTGGCGTTGTCGTCCACCTTGTCGATGTCCACCTTGTCGGTGCCGTGACCCAAACCGGAGAAGGACGAGCTGAGCACTGGCACGTCCCACACGCCGATGTCGTCGTTTTCGAGCGAGGTGTACACATCACCGACTTGCAAATCACCGTCGTCGTCGTGTTCCATACCCGCCACCGCGCGGACGATGCGAGACGCCAAGACACTCTGGTACTTGGCGCTCTTTTCCTTGATGTTCAAACCGCTCATGGCGTCCTTTGCCTTTTTCATCGCCTCCATCAGCCTGACTCGTCGCGAACGCGCTTCGCTATACACCGGCTCGCGCTTCAGCGCCAATTTCCCGGTGCGCGCGACTTGAATCACTCCGAACTTCATCAACGCGCTCTGGAACGCGCGGTTCTTACCCGGATCACCGGTCACGCTCATCGTCAGCGAGTGCTCCGCCACGTCCACCACGCTCGCGCGGAAGATGCGATTAATCTCCAAAACCTGCGATCGCTGCTCCGGCTCGCACTGCACCTTGACGAGCATCAAACCTCTCTCCACGCACTCCTTATTCGTCACGTTCTCAACCTTTCTCACCTTGGCCAGCTTATTCACCTGTTTAATCAACTTTTCCACGTCGGGGTCGCTGCAAATGACGCTAATCGTAAAAATCGCCTTATCGATGTTTAATCCGACCGCGAGCGACTCGATGTTGTACCCTCGCCTCGCGAACACTCCCGCCACGCGATTGATCATCCCCGTCTCGTCCGCGACGTACACCAGGACGGTGTGTCGTCGCAAACCTCCCGCGAGTTTCGCCGGCCCCGCGTACACGTCCCCCGTGCTCCCCGTGCCGTCGTACGACGTCGGCGCCAGCCCATCACCGGTGCGTCCACGATCGAGATCATCATCATCATCCCTCGCGCTCGACCGCGCGACCGCGAGACGACCGCGCGGCTTCGCGGCGCTCGCGAGCGCGAATCCATCCACGAGACGCGCCCTCGACGTCGGGCGCGCTGTCTTCACCCTCACGCGGCGCGTCACCGCCACCGGACGCATCGCGGTCGCTCGCACCGCGCGCGTCCCGACGAACGTCATCGCGCTCGACGCGGACGTGGACGCGCGCGCGCGTGTGTGCGGGGGAGATTCGCGCGCCGTCGGACCCTAACGATGCGCTTTTCGAGCCTCGAGACGTCATCGCGCGTCGCTCGCGAATTCCTCGGCATGCGCGCGCCCGTGGACGCGTGCGTGCGACGAGGCATGCGCGGGGATCCTTCGTCGGCGCGCGCGGGCGTGGACGCGGTCGTGAAGCGCGGTAGAGACGTCGGTGCGTGGGCTGCGAGCGCGAGTGGAATCGGCGCGCGGAACGTCGCGCGCGACGCGCGCGAGGGCGAGTGGACTGACGAGAAGGCGACGCGTGGGGTGCGCTCGGTGATAGGGTATCGCGCGTTCGTCGTGGACGCGCGCGTGGAGGCGGAGGAGGGGGTGACGATTGCGGACGCGCTGCGACGCGCGGCGGCGGAGGCGAGCACGCGGGACGACGAGGGGACGCGTTCGAGGTGTACGATCGCGTTCGGTGATCCGAGCGCGTTGCAACACGTGTTGGGGGTGTTTAAGAGTGAGTTGGCGAAGTTTGACGTCTTGGCGCTGGAACCGACGAGTGAGAGGGCGTTCGCGAGCGCGTGCGCGAGTAAGCACGCCGACATCGTGAGCGTACGCGCCGGGGGTAAGCTCGGGTATAGATTCGCGGCGAGCGACGTGCGCGCGGCGCTGAAGAATAAGATTTGGTTCGAGTTGTGTTACGGCGAGGCGCTTCGCGACTCGACGTCGAGGATGTGGTTTTTCGCCAACGCCGGCGCGTTGGCGAGAGCGACGCGAGGCGGTCGAGACGGCGTCATTTTATCGAGCGGCGTCGAACGCGCGATCGACGTGCGTTCGATGCACGACGTGGTGAATTTAGCGACTCTATTCGGCATGCGCGAAAGCGACGCGCGCGCGGCGATGACGACGCAACCGTACGAGATGATTGCGTTGGCGGGAAAACGTCGTCTCGACGCGTCCGCCGCCTAGCGCTCCGCTCGTGTGTACGTGTACGTGTACGTGTGTAACAATAATTGAGATGAATAAATTGTACGTATTTTCTCCTACAGTGTTTGTAAACGCACTGCCGCGAACGACGATGCGAGGTGCTATGAAACGAACGTGCGCGCGCGCGAAAGAAATCGGACGAATTGTCCACTACTGCGCCGTCTCGCCCTCTTCTCGATCCGATTCGACGAGACCGACGAGCGCGGCGCCGCCGAGATAGAGCGACATGAGCGGAACGGCCAACAACATTTGCGTGAACGGATCCGTCGACGGCGTCAACACCGCGGCGGCGATGACGGAACCCACGACGACGTATCTCCACACGCTCAACATTTGCTTGGAGGAGACGATACCCGTCTGTCCGAGCAAGAGCTGAATCACCGGCACTTGAAACGACAACCCGGTGGAAAACAACAGCACGAGAACGAACTCAAAGTACTGATCGATCGACCACAGCGATTCCACCGCCCCGTCCGCGTATCCGACAAAGAATTTTAACGCCGCCGGCACGAGCACGTAGTACGCGAAGACGATGCCGCCGTAAAAGAGCACCGACGAACCCAACACGATGGGACCGAGCGTCTTCCGTTCGTTGAGCGTGAGACCGGGCAAGACGTACGCGATCGCCTCGTAGAGCACCACGGGCGCGCCCGCGAGCAACCCGGTGTACCCAGCCACCTTGACCGTGGTGAAAAAGTACTCCCCGGGCCCGAGTTGTAAAAACCGAACCCCTTGCGACGCCACCGGTTCCTCCAAGAAAATCGTCAAATCCTTGGCGAAACAGAAACACACCAGAATCAACGCCCCCACCGCCACCGCACTCACCAACGCCCGCTCCCTCAGTTCCTCGAGATGTTCCCAAATCGTCATCGACACGTCATCCGGAAGCTCGTCCTCGCCCGGATACAAAAAGCTCCGCACCTGCTCGCGCTGCACCGACTCGGGCGGCGCGTCGACGAAGGCTCTCGATTTCATCCCCTCCGTCGTCACCGACGGCGTCATCACCGGCTCCACCGTCGACGCCGCCGCGGTGAACGCCGGGTCATCCGTCACCGACGTCTTATACGACGCCGTCTCCGTCTCCGTCTTCGCCGCCGCCGCGCTATCCTCTTCGCCCTCGCGCGCCGCGCGCGTCTTCACCGCCCTCACCGCGCGCGCGCGCGCGCTCTTCACCACCGACGCGCGCGAGACACCGACGCGCGCGGACGCACATCGCCGTCCGACGCGCGCGCACGAGACCCCGCGCACCGTCGCCATCGTCCTCGACGCGCGTCGCCGTCGCGCGAGACGTCACCGAGACGATCGAACGAAATGTACGAATGAATGAATGAACGCGCGACGCGATGACACGCGAGACGTCGGTCGCGGACGCAACGCTCGCGTTCGCGTTTTCGCGTCGCCGCGGCGTTCGCGCGCGCGCGTGTGTCGTCGACGACGCGCGCGGTCGACCCGCCCTCGACCGGGGTGTAGGGTTTAGGGTTTAGAGCACGCCACCAGTGTGTCTTTCAAGGCACCCGAGGGACTCGGTGAGGAGTCACGACCCATCAGTGGTGCGTCATTCATCATCGCGTCGCGCGCGCGACGACCGCGCCGTCCACCGACGCTCGGAGACGACCGAGACGCGAGAGACGTCCCTGTCGTCTCGACGCTCGCTCCACGGACGACCGCGACGCCGCGACGGACGTCCACGACGACGCTCGCGTCGGATTACGAATCTGTTCGATTTCGGACGTTCGAGGGCGGTGCCGACGCGCGCGATGGGGGACAGGAGCGCGCACGTCGCGATGGAGTGGGTGTGTAAATGCGCGGACGTCGTGATGGAGTCGAGGGAGGCGGAGCGCGCGCGGGGGGGGGGTCGAGGGGCGATGAAGGCGAATCGGTGGTTTAACGCGTCGACGCCGAGACGCCGAGAGACGACGCGCGTCGTGACGGGAGAGGACGAGGACGGGAAGGGCGCGGAGGATGGGTCGTTCGGTCGGGGTGGTGGGTTTCGTGAGCGCGTCGTCGTGTTGGACGTGTTTCTCGAACGAGAGATGTCTTCGAAGGATGACGACGAAGGCGTCGACGCGCCGGCGACGGCGGCG
>Ga0066856_10000462_pt1 | contig 15098 bp, 8 predicted proteins | sample ETNtaG_5_FD_65605 | JGI IMG/M metagenome (GOLD analysis project Ga0066856, IMG submission 65605) | Marine microbial and viral communities from oxygen minimum zone, Eastern Pacific Ocean - ETNP201406SV205 | ecosystem: Environmental > Aquatic > Marine > Oceanic | place: Pacific Ocean: Eastern...
AGGCCCCGCTCCTGTATGTAAAGGCGGAAAATGGCGAGTTCCGGCGCGTATTTGAGGGCACGAGAGTGCGCGTATCAGTTCACGTTTACGTTTCGATATGTATGGTAGACAATATTGAGTGTACTTGTGCATGAATATTGTCCGATATACGTTCGCGAAGTGTAAAAATGGGGTAGCAATGATGCGCGCGTTTGGAAAAGGAAGCCCCATTTTTAGGAGTAGGGCCTTTTGGGGATGCGTTTTTTATGCTTCCATCTTTCCCGCACTCTGTATTCTTTTTGAACGGATATTCGTTGTTCGTGAAGCTGAGAAAGTATCCGCTTGAGAGTATGAGTGACGTGGATTGATAACCATGAATTCTCGCTTTTGGGGGGTGAAGGAGAGTTTTGCACCTCATTCGATCTCTCTCTTCTTCTGTGTTTACTCACCTCTTTTCCTCTCTCTTTTTTCTTAATAATAACAGTTTCTCCGCATCTACGAAAAAGAAAGCGCCGGGTAAAGCGGGTACCCGTTACTACAAGAACGTTGGTTTGGGCTTTAAGACTCCGAAAGAGGCCATCGAAGGCAACTACATCGACAAAAAGTGCCCATTCACCGGTAACGTCTCCATCAGAGGTAGGATCTTGTCCGGCGTTGTCAAGTCTACCAAAATGAACCGCACCATCATCATCCGCATGGATTACTTGCACTTCATCAAAAAGTACCAGAGATACGAAAAGAGACACTCCAACATTGCCGCGCATATTTCCCCAGCGTTTCGATGCAAGGAAGGCGACAAGGTTGTCGTCGGCCAGTGCAGACCGTTGTCCAAGACTGTTCGATTCAACGTCTTGAAAGTCATTCCGGCGGGTTCGTCTTCGGGCAAAGGCTTTGTTGCGAACTAAGAAGAGTGTTACAGTAGATTTTATAAGGGTGATTAGCTAATATTACATAAATTGTGCTCTTAAATAGTTTGTTAATTTGACGATAATTTCGAGTACGACATAGTAGACAGATAAAGAATGCTTGTTTTTTTTCGTGAGCCCAAAGTTCTCTTTTTGTCACTCCTTTTTTTTGTCTCCGCTCTGTCATTTTTTTGTTCAATTTTGAGAAGAAGAGAAGAATTCGGTTGCACGACATCTATCTCGGCATTTTCCTGACATAATTTATCCTTCCTCTTCCTCCTCCTCCTCCTCGCGTCGTAACCATGGCATCCTCCTTTCAAGGTGGACCAGGAAGCAACAGCAACGCCTTGGAAGATTACATTTCCACGTTCGTCACCTACAAATACGTCCGTCTCCGCAACCCGCACTGGTTGGGATACTCCCATTTCGTCTTACGAATCGTTCTGTTAATCGGGTACGTTTTCTTCTATGAAATCTTATTCAAGAGTTCGCATTTGAAATATGAGACGCCGATTCACCAACCCATACCGTTGTGGTTGCAACGCCCGGACGTGTTAGATGTGAATTTAATGTCATACTGTTTCGACGGAGGCCCGCCGTGTCGAGAGTGGAACATCGTGGACGATGAACATAACAACGGGAAACCGGTGAGAAAAGACTCCTTGTTTATTACGACGCAATGGGTAGAGTCGCACCAAGAGAGACGGACGAAGAATTGCGTGAAGCGGAAAGGTTTTACCGGAGAATTAGAAGAAAGTATCGAGAGTGGTGGGAGTAGCGATAATAGCGATAATAGTACCAGCAATACTAATAATAATCTGATGAAAGACTTCCACACAAGCGGAAACTTGGGCCGAGGCGGTCGGCTCGCTAGAGGAGACCACCAACTTCAACCAGAGTGCGGGTCGTGGGAGGAAGTGGAGAGGGAAATATTCAGGGTCTCCGGGGCGGAGCAGTTTGCGATTCACGTGAAACCAGAGTACGTGGCCACGTCTTGGTCGGTACATGCCGGATTTCTTCAAGTAATGCTACCGAATAAGAAGATTTTTCGACCAAATTTTCTCTCGGAGACGCCGAAAGACGTGGTGATTAAAGTTGGAGACATCATTAAAAACGTGGAGTTATATCCGAACGAGTTGAAAAAGAAAGAGCTGTCGGTGATTGTACAAGGTTTACGGGAGAAAGGGTTGGAGTATTTATTAGAAGCGGACGAGTTGTACGAATACGATGGAAAAACGCAAACGTTGAGGCAAAACGGTTTGACTTTAGCCTTGGAGTTGACGTATTCGAACACGTCTCCGTTCGATGTGTTCAAGGCTTTAGCCGGTCAAGGTTCGGAGACGTTCCCGTGGCACTGCGAAATGGATGTGCGTTTAGTCGGATATACGGAAGTCAGAGCACAAGAATACGTGTTCAAAAATTGGCCGGCGGAAAGAATAAACTTACAAAGAGCTGGTATTCATTTGATTGTGTATCAAAAAGGTAAGTTGGGGAGGTTTGATTTAGGAGCGTTGGTGTTGGTATTCATCACAGGGGGTGGCCTCATGACTGCAGCCAGAATGTTCATTGAGCTCATGTCCACGACGTTTGGACCGGAAGCTGCAAGACATCGTCGTGCGCTCACAGATGACGTCGATTTAGCGCACTTAGATTAATAAACCGCACACGTGTCATCTTCATACAGTACAGGGTATATTATTAGTATTATTATCATTATTTATCAAAATATTATCGTCAATATGCTAGTATTAGAATTTGTTCTTCTATGAACTCCTATTCAATCTAATTCAATTCATTCTATATTTTGAGTTTCTAGTTCTTTTACATGGAGTTTACTACATTTTGACTGCAGTTGCCTCACCTTCGATGGACATTTCGCCAACTCCTATTCTGCCGACACCATGGTCGCCCCAATTTTGCCACGAGTTTATCATAATCCAATATGGCTTACCACCTTTCCCGGTCTCTTCGTCGTCGCCTTCAAATCCCCACCCGATGATTTTCGTCGCGTGTAAGCCTAAAGGTTTCCCATCTTTTGGTTGTTCGTACACACCGTGTTTATGTCCGTAAAAATCATCACATACTGGGCCAAAAGTCACTGCCATGGGCCCATACTTGTACAATTCTTGCGCGATGCACTTCCAATCTCCCGCTGGACACTCGTACGGCTTCGACTTTGGCCTGACTATCTCGGTATCAGTTATCGGCGTCCCATCTGCGCATGTCGTCGGGCACTGCTCGGCAACCGTCCCGGGTACTTGACAAGGGTGGTCGCACGCCTCGAATTCGTACGGCAAACACGCGCTCGATGAATCACCAAGCATACCACCAGTCGGTAAGCCTTTCTCCATCGCTTCTTGTAAGGTATCTACGACGTTTCCACCGTTGCATCCTTCGCCTGCGCTGTAGCACGACAACGCGTACTGTGGCGACAACTCTTCCATTTTTCCGTGCGCAATGCACGATCGATCGTTGATAATTTCCGTCGCCGCGACTGCCCAGCAACTTCCACACTTCCCTTGGTCTCTGACGGTACCAATCAAACCTTTGCATTCTTTCCATTCCTTCCTCGCGTCAAAGTGTCTCGGCAAACCCAACGATTCCGGGTCAAAGGAAGCTTTGATGTCTCTTTTATATTCATCCGAATTCGTTGAAGTGCCCCAATTTCCTAACTCGGGCGTTAAATTTGAGTGCGGAATGTACTGTTTCGGGTATCTTTCGTCGTCGTAGGAGGAAAATTCGGATTTTGAAATCGTTTGCGGTTCTCCGAAATGACCAGATTTCAGTTTCGAAATTGGCTGAACACCCAACTGAGAGAGGACCGAGAAGGCGTTTGAATCTCCTCTCGCTGTTGCTGCTGATTTTATCGAAGACGAAGACGAGAACGACGGATTGGCGTTATTGTCGTTCGCATCACTCAAACGCGTGCTCTTCCAAGAACTGCCGTGCGCGTAGTTCTTCCCAGCGTACCCCGCGGACATAAAAAGAAAGGAGGTGACGCCAACCATCGCGAGCGACTTCCCGTACATTATTTTGGAAGGCGCGCCCTTTTTTTCGCCATCTTCCGCGAGCAGTCTGTCCGTCTCTTTCATTCTTTATTACGTATCGATGCGGCGTGGTATCGCCGGACGGCACTCTCGTGGTAGTATTATAGTCTCAGGGGCAGGGTGGTCGTGTTACTGTCGCACCTGCGAACGCGCGCGTGACGTACGAGGCGCTACTCGCGTTTTTTGAATGCTTCCTTTCGTGTCGATTTTTATAGTGTTAAGTTGTGAGGGTAAAGTTTTGTCGAGGTGTCGAAGGGAGAGGGGTTTTTTGCCTTTCTTTGTGGGGGGGTGTTTAGGGTGTGTGTCGATATTTTTTTTTCTTCTCGTTTTGGAAAAGGCCGCGCGAGACAGACGGTGGAGAAACGACTTACTTTTTTCTTCAGGCAAAACACATCGAAGAGGACTACCACTACAGTGCGCTCTTTCTCTCGACTTGCGGAGGGAAAGAGAAAGAGAGAGAAGGACACACGACGCGACGACGAGAGGCAGCAACGCGCGCCGCATCGCGACGATGACCGCTGCGGAGGACGTGCAAACGCGACCTTTAACAGAATACATTTTTGGATTTTTCTCTCTCTGATTGAATGGTCATGTCTTCGTCGCGCGCGGAAGGAGGCTCGAACGTCGACGAGGACGACTTCTTACCAACAACGACAGCAACGATGAAAGATAACAACGACAACAATAACAGAGCTGAAACATTCTTACACGGATCGACATGCGTCGTATGGGAAGGGGAGTTGTACACCTACGGCGGTCTGGGCGAATACGGCGAGTTTGTCGATGCCATCACGAGATGGTCCGGACGAGGCGAAAATCGGAAGGTGACGCCCCAAAATAAAAACATGAAAACAGACGTGCCTCCGGGAAGATACGGACACACGGCGACGATTAGTGGGGACTACATGTACATTTTTGGCGGGCAAGGGAGGTACGGCGCGATGAATGACCTTTGGGTGTTTGACTTTGTTCGAGCGACGTGGTCGCCGTTGGATGCCATCGGGGAAGCGCCCAGGGAACGGTTTGGGCACTGCGCATGCGTTTCTGAGAACGTTTTGTTTATTTTTGGTGGGAAAGATGCCAGACCTGGAATGAACGTGGAAAGTTTCGATGATTTGTACGGGTTTGATATCGCCGAGAGGGAGTGGTTACATATCGAGAGCAGGTATGGAAGACCGAGCGGAGGAGAAGGGTGCGCTTTAACTGCGGTAGATTCAGTGTTGCACGTGTTGAGTCCATCCATGCCCTCGTCTACGACAGCTGGTGGTGGTTCTCAACTGAGCAGTAGTATGCAGAATATACACTCTTCGTCATCAATGGGTGAACTCATCACGGTGGACGAGACGCAATCGACATCACATCTAACCGGATCCTCTTCTCAGCAACAAATTGAACAATCTCTGGTAGCGTCTAGACGGTCTAGCGTGGAATCTTTGGGTTCTTCCAATACGGATGCGGGCATGTCCGTGTGGATTTTAGAAGGCGGGCAGAAGTCATCGGATGGTAAAGCGAAGCAGCCTCGATGGACAAAAGTAGCACCTCAGAACGAATCCGACGTGCCTTCGTCGAGAACCTCTTACGTCGCCTCAAAGTTTGGGAATAATTGGATCGTCCACGGTGGTCGATCTTTAAGCGACAACGGTAACGTCATCGTCCTTGGTGACGCGTACTGTTTCCATTTCCCAACAGGTGAATGGGCGAGACTCGATCCCATAGCAGACACAGACCCGAGATTTGGACACTGCGGCGCGTGTATTGACGGTGCTTTAGTCATGTTTTCCGGCACGAGAAGCTCTTCGACGAAAGTATCGAACAAAGACATGAGCGTGTGCATTGCGATTAATTTAGAAGCATTGTTACCGTTTCCTATCGGGGAAGAGGAAGAGGAACAATTTCTAGTCGATCGCGAAGCAGAAAATTACGGACATTGGAATTTAGACGTCGCGAGCTTGGGGAAATCCGAGTTCGGCGGAAATCTTCTCAGTAGTGGTGGATTAGCTGAAGGAGATAATAGCGAAATGAATTACTCGTTCAACGAAAATGACACTACTGGTTCTTTTAGCGAAGATTTGGACGAGTCTTTCGAGCGAGGCGGCAGTTTTGCCGCCTCTCGAAATGCTGCACTAGAAGCTAAGGTCCTCGCGCAACTCAACAGCAAAGGCATCACAAACAGATCTGGAGGACATTTTGGTCAGTCCCTGCACGTTCCAAAGTGCGGTTATCATGAAGTTGGTGACGTTGAGTTCGTCATCGATGATATTAAAGTGCATGCACACGCGGACGTTTTAAGTGAACACTCTGACTATTTGAAACGCGTTTTAAACGCTTCAGATATTGGAATGGCTTTGAACAGGGAGGTGGAAGTAGTCGTGAAGCTCAAGGAAGAAGGAACCTTTTTGAAAGGCATTATCGCCGCGGTGATACAAATTTTGTATTTTATAGTAGTTGCCTTCTCCTTCGGAATAAAGAAATTCGTCACGCCAGAGGAGCGAATGAATGTGAAAATTATCGTTCTGAGAGATACGCAAGTTCCAGTTTTGATTGCCACATTGCGATGGATTTATGAAATTCCAGTCCAACCGAGCCAGGAGATTTTAGCGGATACGTATCGTCTGGGAGTTAAATTCGGAATCGATGGTTTACCGAACTACTGCTTACACCGGTTACGAACGGAGATGAACCCAACCTTGGCAGCTTCAGCGGCGCGTTTGGCATATGAAATTCGTGACTTGACTTTGTGGCAAGCTGCAGTGAGATGTGCGCAAGGTGATTGGGCAGGAGTCAGTCAATCGGAAGAGTTTATAAATCTGAGACTTTCAAAACCTACAATAGCGAAAGAGTATGCGTTGAGCTCTCACCAGTCGATAGAAATTCCGGGACATCTTCCCTTTGCTCGACGACATGTCAACAAGAAGAACTTTTAGATTTGATTTATAGCTGCTTCAAAAGATTTTATTGATACTAATGACTTACTACTAGTATGCACGTTTATTAATATAGCATTTATTTTCTCTCTAACTTCTATCTCTAATTGCTACTATTATGTACCAACCTTGGTACCTTTTATAATCCAGAAACCCAACCTGATTGGAGCAAGTTATCCACCAACCGCAGCGAAAGCGATGGGTTTGCCAAGATAACGATTTCTCCGTTTTCTTGACCGACGATGATATTCGTCTCGTCGCTTGTAAGTGTTAACGATGTGACCGCGGACTCTAACTCCCACGTGTTGTACAAAGAAAGCCATGGCAAGGCAAACAAGCATACTCCAGCATTTTCTCCCCCTTCCTGTGCTGCTGATGCTGCTTTCTTCTCCGTTCCTACAATTACGTACTCTCCCAAACGACTCCACGCTAAAGAAGTTACTAGTGGGATGAGATCTTTTAATGGTCTCTCAGCAACGACGCGTCCGTTTAAGGTACACGCTCGCAAAGTGTGCGATTCTCTTTCCCATACAACAATAATACCATCAGGAGTAATGATATTCAACTCACCTCTGAGAGCTGGAACGTTCGTGACGACTTCGTTAGTCATCAGACGGAAAATGGAAGTCCCATTCGCCTTCGAGGTTGCCACGATAACATTCAAATCTGCCGAAACGGAAACCGCTTCTATTCTCGCACCGTGTCCGCGATAATATCGAACTGGTTTTGTACCGACAATATAAGCATCATTACCCAGAGTCGCGTTGAAGTTATTTCCAAACGTCTCGAATTCTCTGCGATGAATAACTTCCAAGACTGTTGATCCTTCATTGAATATGCTGTTTGCTTCGACACGCATCATCGCGATATTATCGCGCAGACCTTCGCGTATGTTATCCAAATTCGTTTTCTTACTCGGATATTTAACCAACCAAAGTGAGACTGTTGAATCGTCAGAGCCAATAACTAATATTTGGTCATCACACGCCAAGGCCAAAGAAGTCACATTCCCGTGTACTTTTCGCATGCACTCTAATCGGCATCCGTTTGGATCTCCGGAATAAACGCGAATTGAATTATCAATATTACCTCCTAAGAATATTCTTTTTCCGTCTGAAGTGATACACATTGGTTTTGTCTCACTCATGCTTTCATCTAAGATTGTTTCTAAAACATTCATAGCCTTTTGAGGAAAACCAAATAATCCTCCGATGAGCGAAGTTGACTTGGAAAGAAGTGTTGACGATAACAATCCACCACCAGATGGGGAAGAATTCGACGGCAAAGACAGCACTCCCGGTTTTCGCTTTGACGCAACAAATGTAAACGGATTCGACGTTCCATCCGGAATATTTGGACTGAACTGATGTTTTACAATTTCCAATTTCGCGTTGATTACAAGTAAACTGTTCCCAAAACTCGAAATATTTGCAATAGCCTGCTTTTCATTTGTTTTTAATCGGTATTTTCCAACGACACCGGGTCGGTCGAATAACCAATGCGATCCACTCAATGTATCATGTGCTCGTTGTCGTGCGGGATGCGGCGCTTTCAGTAATTGACTCGGCGTTTGCCCAAAATTCTCAATTTGGTCTCGCAAAGCACGTCGCATTGTTGTGTTTGTGATTTTTGAAACGTCTACGTTTCCTTCATACGTAGTGTAATAGAAAACATTCGTTGCTTTGACTGCTTCTGCACCGCGCTGTTTAAATCCAAATATGAGATCAATCCAGGAGTGTAAATTCTTTGACACGTGCTCAGATTCTAAAGCAGCTCTTTGCTTTGCAACGAAATCGTCCGCACCGCTAGCCCAGTTTGGAAGTTTGACATCTCCGACTTTTTCACCTTTTTGTGTGGTGCCAAAATCGCAATTGTTCAAGTTTAAGAACATCTCTGGCATGGTGAAAAATTCAGGCGTGAGCTCTTTCACATCTGAAATATCAGTTAATACGGACTTCCACATGGATTCAATGCTAGTGAAAAGTCTATCCGCGTGATCAAATTTTCCACCTTGCAAATTGTACGCCAAAGTTGTAAATGGTTCTAGTCTCAGGAGATAAAACATCACGACTCCAGCAGACGAGTAATGAGAACCGTAATGAAACGGTGGAATCTCTGGATCGTCTTTTAATGCGTCGTACCTCTCTTTTACTTGATTAAGCCGTTTTGCGTTCAGTGCTCCGACGGGTTTTGACAAATCTCGGAAAGTCTTTGGATCATTCAAGTCCAACACGTCTGATTCATAATCTGCAATGACGTGAGGAAAGACAGGATACTGCGTAATATCTAGATAACTACGCCCAGCGAGCGTATTTAAAGCTAAGATATAATCAAAATTCGATAGTTCGCGTCGAATCCATCTCGACGTGATATCGCTTTTACGCATTAAAACCTCCGGGTTCGAAGCTTCGAGGTAGAGAGGGACGAAATTTTTTGGTCTCATTCGAATCAAACATTTGTAGATGTTCTTCCTTTCTTCAGAGGATCCGAAATCAATAAAGTACGTCTCTCGCGATAAAAAGAAAAACTCCAGCGCGCTTCTTTGTAACAAGTAACGCCTCGATTGTACCTGATGAAGTTCATCGAGTTTCTGAACCCACGAATGTTCGATATTGGTTTCGGTATCTTTTCCCGTAAACGATATGCAATCTTCAGTGAGAATAAACGAGCCGCGATATGTCTTCAACGGTGTGACCATCGTAGATTCATCGCTTTTAAAAACCGGTTCGTCGCTAAGCACCATCGAGTCGGTGACTTTATTCGCGAAGCGAATCGCGTCGGTATCAGCTCCTTTTCCTTCCCTCGTATTCTTCTCCGACTTTTTTTCTTCCTCCCGTATCTCTTGAATCATGTTTTCCTCGCTGTCGAAGTCTAAACTTTGTCTTCTATTAACTGCTTTTGGTAAGGTAATCGAAGGTAGTTCTTCTTTGGTTTGGGTTCTTTGTTCTCGTTTCGGAGGTTCTTTCATTCTTCGTAAAATATAGCGTCTTCTCCTTCCAGTCTCAATCGGGTCAACCTCCCACGGGAATTTTGCAAAATCTCCGCCTTCAAACTCGCTGAAAATCTTCAAGCTTGCTCGTTCGTACTTAATGCGCATTGCAAGCGTGGATTTTCGACGGGCAAGTTCTTTTTGCTCAATTTCTAAACATCGTTTGGACAACGGAAGCTTTTCGAAATCGTTTTCTACCCAGTCTTCGACAAATGCCATATACGCCTTCTCTTTCGAGCTTTGCAAAGATTTGTACGCAATCCATCTCTCCTCTGCAGAAATATGACCACAAGAGCCACTCTTTGATAAATCTGTTGCGGCACCAAGAATACTGCGAATTCCCGCGTACATATCAGCCATCTTCTTAGAATCTTCATCACTCACTTCTGAATCAATTTCACCAATGCGATGCAAATGTTCATCCACAACTGATAATAATTTCAAGCCGTTATCGCGCATTACAAGGGAATTTTCCGACATGCCTAGTTTATTGAAACCTCTGAGTTCTTTAAAAACAAAAGAAAGTAGATTTGTCAACACTTTTTGCTCGATCGCTTTCGCATTCGCTTCTCCAGATGTCTTGAAAGATCTCGATAAAATTTCGAGGACAAAAGCACCATCTCGCGACGCTCTCAAAGCATGATGTAACAGAATGTCGAGTAAATCAATACCAACTTTGATGATGTCTTCTTCATTTTGTTCTCTGGTCTTAGTGCGAATGAGCAGTAAAACGATCCATTCCGGGAATTCAAGCGTAGATACCAAAGTGTCTCTGTTCTCTGCCTTCGTGCACGCCAAAAGTATAAGTGCATCCAAAGCTCTCTTACAAACACTTGGTTTCGAATACGGTAAGGATTCAAGAAGAGCGTCAAACATCAGTTCGTTCTTTACCGAGGGCACATTAGCCGCCATTATATCATCGAGATGATTGATCTTCGTGGCCAACGAAATCGAAAGTAAAGCGTCAAAGACGGATCCGTTCATAAGTGTACGAGGATTTGATCGAAGAGTATGTCTGATTGAACGAACTACCAATGATGCCGTAACGCTACCTTCTTCATTTATTGCTTTTGTAGAAGTCGAATCATTAATATCCAGGAAGCCCTGGTTCATTAAATAGCCAGTTATCAAAATGACATCGGCGATTAGCTCAGATTCAGTGCCGTATTTCTCTTCGTCGCGAGATGTTCCATCTTCTTCATTTTTCAGTGCAACTTTTCGGAGTAACCGCATTAGAATTTCAATGCCACCTTGACCAATAAAATTCTCAGTGAAAGCACTCCTGAAAGAATTATTCAACGCATGAACAGCTCTATTCAAAGCTTTCAATCCTTTCGAGACGATGAGCGAATATTTTTGATCACCATCAAAAGCGCTGATGAATTCGAGAAGAATTTTTGACGCTTCGACCGCATCTCCCGCAGAAACAATCACAAAGAGTGAAAGAGTCAGCTCTTCTGCAATATCTTCGTTGGATCTAAGTAATTCAATGTTATCCCAACCAGTATCTAGGAGCATCTGTAAGCCGTTCAACTTAACGAGTGCGTGTGCGTTTGCATGCGCTTCCGCATTTAACGAGCGCAAAACTTCAACAATACCCTTTGAAGAACAACCAGTTTGAGCATATGGTTTGAGCGTCAAGAAAAGAGACATGAGCATTTCATCATGCAAGCCTTCGTGTTCTCTGGAGATGACGAGAAGTTTACCGAGTAACTTACATATCTCGATGTGCAAACTATCCTCATTTGGCGTCTCTTGGAATAGCCTAGGAAATATTTGAGAAAGAAGCCGTCCCAAATTCATGTCTGCCATAGTTTGAACGTTTTGAGAATGTCTTTGAACTAATTCGACCATGGCATGAAGAATTAAGCACGCGTTTGACTTATCGACGACGCAATTACCCTCTTTTCCCTCTTCATCTAATAAGAACCTCAGCATTTCACATGGCCCCGATTGGAAATTCTCCCACATCGAATTGCGAATCAAATCTCTTTTGAATATCTTTGTGTTTCCGATCAAAATTCCTTTCCTTTCTCCATGGCCTGAAACAGAAGGTGCAAGGTTTGTGACAGATTTAGCCTTGACTTTTGATACGGCAGGATGGAACAATTGCAAAAGTTTCGGCGATAGCAACTTGTCGAATACCTCTGCTTCGTCTTCTTCAAACTCAATAGTTGTAGAAGTACTAGATACGGCGACATTGCCAGTTGCTGTTCGCGAAAGCGGTTCGCTGCTACTCAAAGCTGTGGTCAAAAGTGACTCTCGATGCTGACCAACGTAGCACGGCACGTAATTCCCCCCGCGCTCGTAGAGTTTCTTGAAAGCCTGTGTTCCGAGTCCATCTTTGAAGATATACACGGGGCCAAGTTCAGCGTATAACGCGCACTGCCTTCTTTTATCTTGCATACCAGCCATTGCGGCCGGAGGGTTCGTTCCCAAACAGCAAAAGCCAAGCGGTTTCGTAACTTTAGGTAGTTTCATCGAGTATGTCTCAACGAGCTTCCCGTTGATGTACAACGATGCCATCTCTTTTTTCACGGAATACTCCATGCCAACACATAACCACGTTTTCAATTGAAAGTGGTAGGAAAACGGAAGCGTTACCCTTTCTCCTTTTTCCCCTTGTGCTTCGAATATTAAGTAGTTCTTGTGAAAATAACTCTCGTACCCTGAAGAACCCTCACTAGAAAGCAATGAGAAAAGTCGCGGCATGTATTCTACTTTACTTCCAGCCGCTGCTGATGCTAAAACTTGAGCCGTCTTCGGTGATATTTTCATATTTGGAGTTGAAATTTGCGCAGCTTGCGCTAACGCTTCCGCGTTAATCTGGTTCGTTTCGGAGTTCTCAAAGCTATTCACGTACACATACATGACGACGGAGAAACCATCCTTTGCGAACGGCCATTTAGCTTCCGCGTTACCTAAAATTCCCGCATTTTCGCCATCCAAATGAAAACAAGATTTTGGCGAGAACGTCGAAGAACTTCCATTTGCATTTTTAACCGATCTTAACAAAGCTTCAACACCTTCTTTCTTTCTTTTCCTGTTCTTTGCAATCGTTTCAAACCAAAAACGCAGTGTGCGTGGCGAACAGGAAGCGCCCGCAAACACCCCAATGACATCCAGCAGCATTGTATCTTCGTACTCAGAGTGTTTTCTATTCTCATCGCACAATCGCTCAATCAATATCCTCACAGCATCCGTGGAAGCGTCAACAGATGCCAACGCTCGCAGTGAGGGCGATAATGACGACGACGCAGGTGGTGGTAGTTGTTGTTCCTTCTCGTTCAACTGTCCTTCTCTTCTTCTTCCTCCTCCTCCTCCTCCTCCTCTTTCTTCCCAATCATACGCGCCTCGAAGTTGTTCGTGTATCGACTCGATGTTCTCTAGCGATTGTTCGAGAATAAAATCGGAGATTGAAGCATCCAGGGACCTTCCGCTGTGTGAGCGAACCATGAAGGAAATCCCCGATTTACGAATCTCCAATTAGGTGATTTCTACCACCGCGCTACCTCGCTCGCTCGCTCTTCTCACTTTCTCCGTTGTCGTCGTCTCCTCCTCCTACTCCTCCTCTTCTTACGCGCGCATCGATTCAGTTATATCGTCGCGGGGCGCGTCATGGTTTTCATTCCTCAGAGCAATCGTATGAGACATATCACTGATGATGATGAGCTCTATATATTTTACGAGGGAAAATTAGTCTGTACCCTGAATTTTTGGCATTTTTTCATTTTTGGTTTCAAAGAAAGGAGAAAAGGGAGCAGAGAGGTGTGTGTGTTTTAAGAGGTACAGATGACTCTTTCTTCGCATAATTATACACGAGCTACTAAAAACTACGGGTACCTTCTCGTCGATATGTCATGACTAATACTATTAATCTCTCTCGCCTCGACCTCGACCACCTCGACCTTCGCCGCGACCTCGACCTCCTCGACCTCTGCCGCCGCCATCGCCTCTCCCGCCGCCTCTGCCTTGATACGGTCCTCTCTGCGCCGCTCTCCTCTCGTTCTCCTCTTTCGCTAACTGAATAATCTCTTCTTGCACGCACATGTATTTAATCGTATTTCCTCGAATAAAGCACGTGTCCAGCTCGTGAAACCGATCGCCGTCTTTGTTCGTGCAGACAACTTTGGTTAAATGGACGTTCATCCACGCGTCGCAGGCGTTCAAAACTCCGTTGTATGTTTCTCCGTTTTTCAATTCAACGAGCATGGAGTGCCCTTGGGATGTTTTCAACAAGGATAATGGCAACATCGTGTTGTCGTTACTCTTTTGCTACGTGCTGTTGTTGTTGTTGTTGTTGTTGTTGTTGTTATGAACTTGAGCGCGATCTCTCTCTGGACGCGAGAAGACCAACAATTCTTTCTCTCGCGTCGATCTCTTCTCTCGTTTACACCGCGCGGCTTCGGGCGATGCAACGCAAAGAGTGCACCCCTCGAGATGAGAACCAAAAAAAAGACGACCACTCCCCGCGCGGCGTCCTCCTCCTCCTCGTTCCCCTCGACGCCGTCGTCTTCCCACGCACTCAAACGCAACACACAATTCTTTTTTGTTGCGAGAGTGAGTAAGTAAATTCAAAGGCAAAAAGGGAGGAGTTTTGGGGCGGGGGGAGGGGGGTCCTTTTTGTTGCCCTTATTTTTTAGTACGAGTAGTATCATTGACGTCTCTCTTCCAACACAAAACGAACAAGACTTCGTCGCGTGACTTTTGCGGTGGTCGAAAGAGTAGGAGTATAGGCGCGTTTTAAAAGACAAAACAACGAAGAGTTTGGATCGCATGAACCACTCGCGGCGGCGACGACGACGACGACGGCGACTTTTGTTCTTCGCGCGTCTCTCTCTCTCTCGGTGCGCGCGAATTTGACGGAGAGACAACGAACGAGTGCTGCGACGACCACCATGGCTGGACGCCTTTCCATTCCAGTCGGGATAAAAAAACTGACGAATGTCGCCGTGGTGAGATACAAAACGCACGGCATCCGATTCGAAATCGCGTGCTATAAAAACACGGTCCTATCCTACCGTTCAGGCGCGGAGAAGGATTTAGATAACGTGTTACAAACGACCGCTATTTACTTGAACGTTTCTAAAGGCATCGTAGCGAAAGAGGCGGATATGAAAAAAGCGTTCGGGACGACGGACGAGGAGAAGATATGTCGAGTGATTTTACAAAAAGGTGAGCTACAGGTTGGAGAGAAAGAAAGAGAGGTTGGGCAAGAGTCGGTGTCGAGAGATTGCGTGAATATATTGGTTGA
>Ga0066856_10000464_pt1 | contig 15095 bp, 10 predicted proteins | sample ETNtaG_5_FD_65605 | JGI IMG/M metagenome (GOLD analysis project Ga0066856, IMG submission 65605) | Marine microbial and viral communities from oxygen minimum zone, Eastern Pacific Ocean - ETNP201406SV205 | ecosystem: Environmental > Aquatic > Marine > Oceanic | place: Pacific Ocean: Eastern...
GAGAGAGAGAGAGAGAGAGAGAGAGAGAGAGAGAGAGAGAACTATAAATAAAAAAAGATGAGCGGCGGCGACGACGACAAAACGCGCTTCTTGAAGTGCTTCGAGCGGCTGAAAGAGGAGTTAGTGCGAGACGAAATCGACGATAATCAGGTCCAAATCGCAGTCGATTGGATACGGGAGATGATTGCATACAACGTCCCGCACGGGAAGTTGAACAGAGGGATTGCGGTTATGGACGGGATGAGAGCGTTGAATAAAGATGGCGTTTCTGATGAAGACATGTGGAAAGCCATGGTCGTCGGATGGGGAATCGAATGGCTCCAAGCGTACTTTTTGGTGGCGGATGATATCATGGACGAGTCGATTACGAGAAGAGGCCAACCGTGTTGGTATCGACAGCCACACGTGAAAATGAACGCCATAAACGATGGGATTTTATTGGAGATGCAAATTTATAAGTTGTTGAAGAGACACGTGGGACCGAAAGATCCAGCGTACAGCCATTTGTTGGAATTATTCCACGAGGTGACGTACCAAACGGCGAGCGGGCAGTTGATTGATTTAATCACAGCGCCGATTGGCGTCGTGGATTTGAGTAAATACACCGAAGAAGCGTACATGAGAATCGTGACGTATAAGACGGCATTTTATACGTTTTATTTACCCGCGGCGTGCGCTATGAGGCTGAGTGGAATTGAAGACGAACAAGCGTATAAAGTGGCGAACAACATTTGCATCAAGCTTGGCCAGTTTTTCCAAATCCAAGACGATTATTTGGATTGTTATGGGGATCCGAAAGTGATTGGTAAAATTGGGACGGATATTAAGGACAACAAATGTGGGTGGTTGGTGGTGCAAGCGCTGAAGAAGTGCACGGCAGAGCAAAGGAAAATAATCGAAGAGAATTACGGGAAGGACGACGCCGAGTGCGAGAAGAGGATCAAGAAGTTATACGTGGAATTGGAGTTGGAGAAGTTGTATTTGGAGTACGAGGAGAAGAGTTACAAGGAGTTGACGGATATCATGGAAGGTCAGTCGGTGTTACCGAAGGAGTTGTTTTCGAGCATGTTGGCGAAGATTTACAAAAGAACAAAGTAGGAGAGATGTTCGACGTTGATATGATATAGCGTATGTTTTTACACTTTGATCACTACATAAATTAATTAAATATGAAATCCGGCTGGGCTTAACCCACCCGGTGAACTCATTTCACTCATGGGCGTGTCGCCGGCACCAGTGCCGGTGGTATTATTTCCGTTTTCGTCCAACTGGTAAATCTCTTCGTCAACTCGCGACATCGCCTCGAACAAGACGCTGTGATAGTTTCTCACAGTTTGCCTCAACTCTAAGAACTTCTTCCCCAACGCGTCCATCTCTCGTATGTGTTCCTCTCTTACTCTGTTCATGTTCTTTTTAATCGCGAGAATTTCTCTTTCCTCTTCCTCTGTTTTCGCGCGATTTGACTCCGCTCGAGCTTTCTCCGCCTCTAACGCCTCTTCTGCAGATTTCAACGCCGCCCTGGCCGCTTGTTCCTTCAACTCACCTTGCGCTTTCAATCGTTGCATGCGTTCGTTCAACGTCTGTTCCTGTCGTTTCAACTGTTCCAACTTCGCGTCCAACTTCCACGTCTCCTCTTCGTTTTCTGCAATCTGTTTCTTCGTTTCTTCTACCGATTCCTTCATCTTGTCCTGCTTCTCTTGCTCTTCTATGATTTTTTCCATGACGTCAATCGCCTCTCTTAAACGTTCGCTGATGTCCTCCATCACCCTCTTATCTTCCTCCATTTCTTTCACTTGCTCTTCCAACTTTGCCACTTTATCTTCCTCTATTTTCATCTCTCCCATCGCTTTTTGCAACTCCGGGTCCATCCCTTTACTATTCTTCCTTTCTTCTTCCATCTTTTCTTTCAACTCTTTATTCGTCTTCTCGGCTTTGGCCAACTCTTCCTCCAACTTTTCCAACTCCTCTTTCTCTTTCGCCGCTTTCTCTTCCTGCTCGGCAATCTCTCTTTCCTGCGCCGCCAGCACCCGCTCCTGCTCGGCAACCTCTTCTTCTAAAATCTTATTTTCCTTCTCCAATCGTCTTAACTCCTCCTCGTCTTCCTCCCTTTCTCCTTCCCGCTCTTTCCTGCTCTCTGCGCGTTCGACTTCCATCCGCAACCGCTCGTGTTCTCGTTTCACCTCTTTCAATTTCTCCTCTGCCTCCGCGCACTCGTTTATGATATCCGCGAACTCGATCAATTGCTCTTCCCGAAATTTAGCGAAATTAATCAACGCTGACATGTTTCGTCTCGTGCGCGTGTATTCCGGTTTCCACACATCTTTGAACGAAAAATCTTCGACTCCAATTTTCATCATCAGCTCTTGCAACCGACTCAAAAACAGGAGGTTTGGAATGGCATCTTCGTACAGTTCTGGAAACTCCATGCCTACTTCCTCTGCGATTTCTGGGTCCGGTTGGAACGTCTCTTCGTCGTCTAAGTCCATGTTATAGAAGAGTTCAAACGCGGACTCGTACACGTGTCGCAACGATTCGTGCGTCGGACGGAGCAAATCGCGCTCGGAGAGATCGATTTTTAATTCTTTAAGACAGGAACGAATCTCATCGTTCGAGAGGATCGGGAAGGAGTAACTCATGTTTGATATCGACGCTCTCTCTTTCTCTCTCTCTCTCTTATCTCTCTCTCGTATTTCTCCGCGCGGGTGGCGAGTCGCTGGATGTGCGAGAGGCAAAACGTGCGCGCACGCTTTTGGAAATCGTGTGAGGCATTTTAAATTTTGAAAAATGGGAAACTGGTTGAAGAGGCGAGAGAAAGAGGAAAAATATAAAAACAAACAAAGCACCACATTCAGGTACGCGAGCACATGTCGCGTTCATGGTGGCACCGCGGCATGAACATCACCGGCATCAAAAGTTTATTACAGGTGTACAACGATGACTCGGTACGTTTCGCTACGCCCACCTCTCTGTTTCCTTAACCAACTCGACAATTTTTCAACGACGGCGCTTTGACGCTTCCATTCACGCCGATTAAATCCGAACCGAACCAATTGACATTACCTTCTGCGTTGGAGTTGAACCCGTCTTTAACTTTATTCCATAGCTTTTTCTTGACGACTTTGTTTTCGCCGTGAATGTCGGGCATTTTGTCGCCGGTGAAACCGGAAAACGTTAAGCGTTCGCCCGGCGAGGAGCCTTCGGGAGCTTCGACGACTTCAATTTTCGATTTATCCTCGTTCGACGCGCAGAGGCACATGCCGTGCGATTTGACGCCTTTCATGTTTCGCGCTTTCAAGTTACCGACGATGACTACTTTTTTACCGACTAAATCTTGAGGGTTTGCGTAGTGCGCGGCGATGCCAGAACAGACGGATCGCGGGCCGCCTTCCTCGCCGCAATCGACTCGAGAGACTAACAACTTGCTTGATTCTGGATCTGGGTGCGTTTCGCAAGACATAATTTCACCGACAATCAAGTTGAAACCAAGTAAGTCATCGTTCAAGGCTTGAGTCGAGCCAGTTGTTCCGGCAGCAGCAGATGCTTTCAATTGGTCCACTGCCCCGGATGCGTCGGCGCCACTCTCACTATTACTACTGCTATCGCTACCACTACTTCCGCCATCTTCACCACTGCTTCCCATAATCCTCGGCGTTCGAAAATACCCTTTTTCAAAGTTCTTTGCTTTGCCTAACAACCGTTCTCGATCGAACTCGATCCCTTCTTGAGTCGATTTCAATCGCAATCGCATCTCTTTTTCCAGCTCTTCTTGACTCGCTTGTGCTTTCCCCAATCTCTCCCACTCTTTTTCGATGTCGATATCGTTCAACTGTCCGAACCATCCCACGATGGCGTTGATTTTCGGTTCCCAGTCGGAAATTTCTTCGGGCGTGATTTTGATTCGCGCGGTGTCGGCGAGTTCGGTAAGGTTTGGCAGAGGAGGCAAGTCGGAAGATGTCTTCTTCGAGGAGGCGGCGTTATCCACTGATGATGCAAACGCGATTGTTTGGTGTCGTTTTTGAGACGAGCGCGTAAAAGACGGCGTCTCCTTCTTCTTCTTCTTCGTTGTCGTCGTCGTCGTCGTCTCTGCAGAAGAGAGAGGCAAAGTGCTGCTGCTGCTGCTGCTGATGGTGGCCGCGGGCATCTTTAACGCACTCTTGTCTTTTTGTGCGCCTTTTTTAATGGGGCGTTTGTCTTTTGGGTGGGGAGGGTTCAATTTTTCCGCGTTGCGACTGCGTCACAAAATCTACATCTACATCTAAACAAATGTCTATTTTAAATGGGCTCTGTTCGAGCACCGCATTCTATATCTAAGTACGTAATACAAATATAAATATATTACTTGCTCGAGTTGTACACTCTGGTGTCTGGAGTTATACCGTGTACATTCTTCAAGTGCGTGTTCAGGTTAAATTTCAAACCAAAACTCGCGCCGCAGACGTCGCAGAAACAGTTCTTCTCTTGCGTGTGCGTGACACGGTGTCGTTGGAGTTTACTGTTATCGACGAACGCTTTGCCGCAACCTTCCCAATCGCAGACGAATCGTTTTTCGCGGTGCGCGCTGGCGACATGGCGAAGCATTCGCGGGCGGTCGAGGAAGCGCTCCCTGCATCCCGGTTCGCTACAAGCGACGACGAGGAGAGAAGGATCGACTTTGTCGTTGTAGATCCTCCCACCCTGAGATGGAACCGGGACGGCGAGGAGAGGCTTCACGTCCGATCCCTCTGCCGTTGGACTTGCCACACTTGACGCTACATTTGATTGGAAATTGGACCGTTTCGCCGCGGTAACTCTCTGTCCGTCGTCCATACCAGGTAAAATCGGTTGCAACAACGCTTTATCGTCCTCGTTCATCTCCTCTTTTTCGCTCGTTTCTGGCGGCATCTCCGGTAATGGCGTCCACGTCGGTCTTTCGCACGATTCTCCTTTTTGTCTTTTCCACATGTTAATATCCGTTCCAAACTTCTCCGTTTCCTCTTCCTCCTCGTAATACACGTTTGGTACGCGCATTTTCTCTTTCGTCCATCGGGTCACCGTCTTTGCAATGGCTTCTTTACTTATATCAAAATTCTTCGCTATGACGACTTTTGCCGTGGACGTTTTAATTATACCAATATATTTACTCTGCGCACCCATTGGTCGTTGCCTACTAAACCCTTCACCCGCAGTGCTATCGTCCTCCTCCCTCCCTTTCGCCGCGAACTTCCTCGGTGCATACAGATTATTCTTTTGCTTATCGCTGTTGAAAAACGCCGCGCCGGCAATGGCCGTTTTCGAGTTGGCATACGCCGGTGGCACCGTATATGTCGTCGCTAGCCCGCTTTTCGCTCTCCCACTGGTATCCCGTTCTTTCTTCGTCGCGTTGTTATATATGCACTTCTGTTTCAACGACGGTTGCACGCAATACTTACACTGCCCACACTTGAACGCCCCTCGACTTGTCCTGTGCATGGTGATGCCGTCAGGGGTGACGATGGTGGTCGATGTCCCCACGTAATCGTCTGGATAGGCGATGGGAACGCCCTCGTCCGTGAATTTCTTTTCTCCTTCTCCTCCTCCTTCTCCTCCTTTTTCCTCCTCTTCGCTTCGTTCCGTCGTTCCCTCTCCCTTCTCTTCTCCTTCGTTTCCGTCCCGTCGCTGAGATGAAAATGAAAATCTCGTCGGTTCCTTATTATTATTATTAAAGTCGTCTTCCATTGGAGTCGTCGTTCCGGCGTTCGTCGTCGTCGTCGTCGTCGTCGTCGTCGCTTCGCTGCCTCCTCCTTCGACGCCGCCGGCCGCCGCCGCCTCTTGCGTGCGTCGGATCACGAACTTCAAACCCATGTTGATTTTTGGTCTTTCTTCTGTTTTTGTCTCCCAGAGTTTACTCCCAAAAGAGGAGGAGTTCTTTTGAGCAAAATTAAAAAAAAACGCCTCCCTCATTGTCATTATTTTTTGGTCGTCGGTCAAAAATACGCGCGACTTTGTGTGTTGACAAAAATACTACTACTGATTGCGAGCACAAAAAAGAAATACAAAAATCTATATATCATCATGGCGCGCATAACGCGCGACCTGCTCCGGCGACGGGCCGAACACAACGACGGCATCGTCCGAACGCTTCGCGAAGTGTCGTTGCACCGACAAAATTTGGAAGCGATCGACGCGTGCGTGCAAAGAGACTGTCGAGAGCTGAGGATACTTTTATTGCACGACAATCAGATTGGAAAACTCGGTGAGTCTCTCTCGTTTCGCTTTAAAGTCAGGTTTCTTTTGGGACGTCCTCTTTAGCGTTCGCGCGGTGACTGACCCTCGCGGATGCGACCACTGGCGACTCGCATCGGTTTGCGAAGAAAACTTGAGCAGGTTAAAACGCTTGACGTACTTGAACGCGTCCTTGAATAACATCACCGCGATCGAAAATCTCGACGGGTGCGAGTCGCTGGAAAAGTTGGATTTGACCGGTAACTTTGTCGACGTGGAATCGATGGAAAAGTCTATGGGAAATTTATCGAAGAATGAACGTTTGCGGAGCTTGTTTTTAGTCGGAAATCCGTGCATGGAAGAGTTTGAGAGAATGAGGGAGTACGTGATCAGTCGTTTGCCGAGGCTGGTGTTTTTAGATGGGAGAGAGATTACGGAGGAGGAGAGACGGGAATGCGAAAGGAACAAGGATGAGCTCGCGCGGGCATTGGAAGAGAAGATCGAAGAGAAGAAGAAGAAGGAAGGAATGACGAGTTTTTGGAACGCGGAAATGCGGTATAAAGCATTTAAAGAAGAAGAGAAGAAGAAATGTGAACTCGATCGAGAGCGAGAAACACGGACGAGGAAGATTCAAAGTAAGAGGATGTTCGAGCGACCGAAGAGACTACTACGAGAAGGCTTCGATCCTCTTCCCGAGAATACCGACGCGATTTTACAAGTTAACGAAGGTAAATACGAATTTACGCTCGGTGGGGAAGATCAAGATAACGACGCAGATGAAAATACGATAATTTTGAGAGTACAAATACCGAAACATTTCGATACGTCTTTGGTAGACGTCGATTGTCATTCGGAGATTATACGAGTGTTGATTAAAGGCGAGTTGCTTTTGTTGCGTTTGCCAGAAAAGGTGCGCGAACAGACGTGTAAAGCTTCTAGAAGTAAAACGACAGGGGAATTAAAAGTTTGCATGGAGAAGAAGACGAGGCAGAAGAAGCAAACGACACAAGTTTTCAAAAGAAGTGAGATCGATGCTGCGTTGGGAAGCATGACGATAAGTGCCACACCCGACAAGGCACCGTTCAATTGTTCAGATGACAATGGAGACGATACTGTTGTACCGCCTATACTCGCTTAGAAAAGTTTGGTACTAGTACCAGGTAGCACGTAATTGTACTAATAAAATGTATTTCAAACTCGTTCATATTTAAATGCCTCGCAAAACATCAATCAATGTCTGTCTCTCCTCCGCGAACTGCGTGTCGTCCTTATCTCTCTCCTCGTGAAATTTTCCCAAAAAGTGCATCAACTTTTTTTTGTTCGCCTCCAAAATGCTCGTCACTGCCAGTGGCCTGTTCGGATTTGCCACGAACACTTTAAACACGTGAAACGCTTCGTACTGAATCGATTTCGCATCATCTCTCAACAAGTTCATCATCAAGCACAAATTCTCCGCTTTACTGATGTATTTCATCATGACCTCGCCGCTCGCTCGATCTAACAAAATCTCTCCCAATAGCTTCAAACTTTGCCTCTTGCAGACATAATTCCCTCGTTCTAACAAATCGTTAAACTTCTCAAAAAACCTTTCGTAGGCCTCGCCGATTAAAAACTTTGCCACGATATCTTTATGTCTCGTCAAACACTCTCGAAAACTCGCCATCGCGTCGCTGGCGATTTCAAAGTTTTCAAACTGCATGAATTGGAAAAACTTCAAGAAACTCTCTCGCCTCAAAACCTTCTCTAAAACGTTCTCGTGTCGGACAACCTCTCGCAACATAGCTCCGTACGCTAACGCGGAACTTTGCTTCTCGTACCCTAAAATCAACGCGTCCAATTCCTCTCCGTCGTTCTTTTCGCTCAATTCGTCCGCAACTTTATACGTGCCCGTTTCCAAATCTTTCGCCCGCACCAATCCGTTGTACGTCGCCGCGGCATCTTTTCTCGCTTCGAATTCCAACATCGGTAATCCTTGCGAAATCATCGACGGAATGTTCTCTTTCATCGATGCGTCTACTAATTCTTGTATTAATTTCGGATCCAGATCGTGCGTCCCATCGCCGTGTAATATCGCTCTCGTCTCTTGAAAATATTTCGCCAAGTTTTCTTGGTCTTTTTCCACAGGGCACTTGTTTATCACTCGTTCGAGACACTGGTGCGATTTCGTGGCTAAGTCTTTCGGCGTTCGCCTTTGTTTCTTTTGTCCAAATAAAGAGGATTTCATTGTCTCTCCGCGTTGTCTTTTCTCGCGCGGCGCTCTCTTTCTCTCGCGGTTCTCTCGCGGTCGCTCTTCAAAGCGTGGTCTTTGTGTGTTCTATTTGGCGTCGTTTCCAATCAAACTCTCTCAATCTGAGGAGGAAAAGATTCTCTTCTTCTCTCGCGATGCGTGCGCACGTGTCACCGTTTGTGGTGCATTCTTTCTTTCTTTTCGTCTCTTTCTCTCGCTTCTGTCGAGCGCGTTCCTTCGCTCTCTCTCTCTCTCTCTCTCTCTCTCTCCGCGCGCGCTTTTCCGGTAACGCGAAAAGTTGAATAAAGGTCTTCCCCACCAAGTGGTTATATTTAGGGTGTTAGACAAAAAGAAAGTTTGCGCTTGAAAGAGACACACGTCCCCATTCGCGCGCGGAGCGCATCACCAACCACCACGGCTGCCGTCCCCGCCACCACCATGCGACCCGCGTGTTGCGTGTTGTCGTCGTCGAGGTGTTCTTCGGTGGCGCCGTCCAGGACGATCCCCGTCGCGAGGAGAAAGGGGAAGAGATGCGTCATCATCGTCCAAAGTGGGAGCAATCTGGGGAAAGATTTTGTCGAGTCCTTCTTCGACGTCGCCGATTTCCTCTCCGGAGCGTCGTCTTTTGGCATTTCGGAACTCGCGCAAGATATCGGTCGAGACTGTTACGTCGACTTAAACGGGTGGCATTTGTTTTTGAAGGACATGAAACCGCAAGGATCGGTGCACACTGGATTGGCGAACGTGGTGACCGCGACGATACTCAAAAACGGGAAAACGTGTTCGGAAGCAGACATGACGGAGATTTTGAAAGCGGTGAAAGTACCGCTCGGCGGAGGTAAAATTGAAGCCAGTTTGTTCGATTTGATGCCGAAGAGGTGCGTGGACGATTTCGTGGAGATCGCGAAGAAATATGCCGACGACATGTGACGGCCCCCACGCGTGGAAGATGTGTCAACAACGACTTTTTCCCCGACGCAGGGGACCACGACCTCGACGCAAAAACAGAGAGAGAGAGAGACAGAAAAGACAGCTCGAGACCGCGCGCCAACGGAGGAGCGCGTCGTCGTCGTCGTCGAGGAACGCGAACGTTCAAAGCGCGAAAAGACGAAGAGGAACCGCGAATCCGAACGACCAAAGTCGGACGACGTAAACGACGACGTAAACGACGACGAAAGATATCCCACGTCGCGTGTATTTTTGAAAGATGCATTTAATATCGTATCCGCAATTAATATATATCCGTATCCAATCGCGTCAAAGTCGTTCGCGACCACAACCACGCGCAAACCTCACTCTAACGCGCAAAAAAAAGGCATCATCATGCCCGCGTCGCGTTCCGCCTCGTCTTCTCTTCTCCTCGATCGCGTCTCGACGACGACGACGACTTTTAGGAGGAGGAGGAGAAGCGTTTTTCGACGCGCATCCAGAGTGGTGGTGTCTCCAAAGGCTGAGACGACAACCGAAGAAAAAGAGACATCATCATCATCATCTTTGGAAGAGCGCGTGGCGACGGTGCCGTACTTCAACGACGCGCGAGCAAAGCGAGTGCTCGTCGGGAAAGCCGGTTCCGAGCTCCTCGAGAGGCGGAACTGTAGGGACTTTATCGCGCTTCCCAACGAAGAGAACTCTTCGGCGCTCGTGAAGCTTCGAGAGACGATCGACGAAGGGTGGCAAAGGCACGAACTGCAAGGATACGGGCACGCCTCGCAATGGCCGGAGATTTTTGAGCGCGCAGAATGCTTGATTCGAGAACAGTTTCCGCAGTTCGGAGAGGAGTGCGAGATTCTTGCAGGGACTGGGTGGTTGGAGGACGAATCCGAAGCGATCGATTGGGTGATTCGAAGACCGGAGAAGCACGTCATCGCGAGCAAGATTCCCTTCGCGAAGAGAATGCACAGAGACCCAGACAGCTGGACGAATCCGTCGACGTCGCAGAGACCGAGAGAAGGATGGACGAAACTCTCTATGCAAGACATAGAACGGTATCAGTATCGGTTTATAAACGTGCATTTGATAACGAGCGCGCTAGATCCAACGTATAACGCGTGGCAGAGTCCGTTGGTGGTGATGTTACCGAGGGAAAGCGGGAAGCGCGAGTGGCCGTTTGAGAAGCAAACGCTAACCATGACAGAAGAAGGCGCTAAAGATGAAAGTAAGCTCGAGGGCAAAAACGGGATAAATCCATTCAGTTGGATAAAGGGTGGTAACAGATTAACGCGCTTTGCCCACAAAAAAGAAGATAAACCTCCACAAAGCGACGTGATCGTCGAGGAGACGGATATCAGCGATTTCGAGTTCCCGGAGCTTACCCATAGTGACGAACAAGAATTTGTCACGAATGGAGCTTTATTGTTTGACTCCTTCGATTGTTGGCACGGTGCCGCCGCATGGTGCGAAGACAAATCCTTCAAGAAAAAGCTCACGGACATTGACCCGAAAGGTCGGCAACCCTTTCACTCCGCTCGATGTTCCATAGAGATGCGCTTTCGAGTGCGCATCGACCAACAAAGTAAACAAGGCAAGGCGTCTCCAAGCGTTCCCTGGGGTCCATTTTCTAGCGCCGTGCGCTCTGGCAAGTTCGTTGACGCGCGCGCCCTTCGCGATTCCGAGGCCCGGTACGATCTCAACAAAGGCCGTCAAATCTGAACTCGGGTCACACGGGCGAAAAGAGAAGAGAAGTATTATTCAAATGCATGTAAAATAATGTAAAAGTAGTTGAAATATTCGCGCGGGATGTAAACTCACGCTGTATATACAAGAGTAATAGAACGCACGATCGTTCGTTCGAGATTTCTAAGAAGCCAAATACAGTAAAATTTCTCCCTTCGTCCCTCTCATCTCCACTCAGTGGGTTCCATCGTCGCCGTCTGCCGGCGCTACGTAATCCCATCGTTCTTCCTTACCCATGCCAGCTTCAGTGCAAGAAGGACCAGGCGTTTGCATGGCGCATTTCCTCTTCTCAATTGCGTTACCCATTCCGTCGTATTTATATCCCGCGCAGCACATGTGCAACGACTTCCATTCGCCCATGTGTTTGACGACTTCCCAATCGTGTAAAATGTCCGTCGTTCGACTGCAAAACGTTGCGTACGTAATCGGCAACGGTTGGATGTTCAAAGTGTACGGCTTGATGTTCAACTCTGTATCGCCAACTGACGCTTGTTTCGCGGCATCGTGTAAGACGTTCTGTTCCAAGCCGCAGTTCGGCGTACACATCACGCCGTGTGCTAAACTAGTTTGTATCCATCTCGAGGTACGTTCAGACGCTTTGTACCACATTTGACCAGAGTTGAAGTTACTCTCCTTGGCGTGAACGCCGTCCAAGTATTGCTTCGTCCACCCAGGGCCGTTCGTGTATGCTCCGTGATAATCCATGTAATCCTCTTGGAACATGGCATCGACGTTCGATTGGGACATGAACGAGTTCGTTTCTGGCACGCTAAAAAGCACCACGTCGGCGTCCACCATGAACATATTCACGCCGGATCCAACAACCCCCAACGAAATCTTCTGTTTCATCCACGTAAATCTCCCATACGCGGTATTCTGGTTCGAAGAATCTTTCGGAAACTCTATGTTATTATACCCATCGCTCGTGGCTTGTTCGGTACACGCCGAATCCGCGCACACGACCAAAAATCGCTTCATAAAACAATCCTGGTCTTTTAAATTTTTCACGACCAGATTGAGATTGTGATAGAAAGCATCTCCGGACGTGTACGTCGTTATGATCGTGTTTGGTGCCACGCAACTGCTCGATTGCTCTGCCAAATTCTTCGCTTTTGCGCCCAAGGTGGAAAAAAAATCGCACTCTTTGTATCCCACGGCAGCATCTTGGACCTCTTCCCCATTGTGCAACAGCTTTGTTCTCAAGTCGTCGTCGACGTACGGGCCACAGGATGGTAATCCGTCCGCTTCACCGAGAAACGCCACTTTCTGAGTTGCAGAAGAGGGCGCATTTTTCTGCTTATCGTACACGTTTATCTTCCCTAAGGTGCCAATACCGGCGAGTAACAGAGCGCAGGTGGTCGCTTTCACCGCTTTCTGGATGGCGACGGAGCCCGACCCCCCATCGGCATTTCTTTTTAAAGAGATCAGGCGTTCTTTTTCTTCCTCGTTTCGTGTGTTCGAAGAAAAGAACATGGTACGGTTCGTCGCGAAAGCGCGTGGCTCGCGTTCTTTCTTTCTCTTTTTCTCTCTCTCTCTCTCTCTCTCTCTCGACCGCGCGCGCGAGAGAGTAATAATGTGTTGCGATAATACGTTTTCGGTGGAAAGGAAATTAAAGAATGAATAATAAAAGTCGAATTTTGGTGTTACACATGTGTACATCCCAAGAGACCTTAAACAACAGGTTTTTTCCCTTCTCCCCAACAAAAGAAGAAGACCAAAAGACGAAGAAGAAAAAGGAGGAGAAGACGATTTATCCATCTCGGATGAGATAAAAAAAAAGTGGTCATCATTTACGCGCGCGCGTGTTCACCCCGTCGCGACACTCACGCACTCCGTTCGACCAAAAACTCACGCGAAGTCATACCAATGCCAGCTTTTGCATCGAACGCTCGAATCGCAAACTGCGCGGCGAAAGCGTCGTATGGCCGATTCCGAAAATCTTCTTTGTCTCGTGCCTCGGCCGCCAAGACCTCTTCCTCGAGAAGGGGTGTCTCCGTCTCTGCGGCGGTGAAGGCGCCGGAGTTGGACATCAACACCAAAGTCTTCACCAAAGAAATGGTCGATGTTGCCGGAGAGCAAGAATACATCGTCCGTGGTGGCAGAGATAAGTTCTCTTTGTTGCCGGCGGCGTTGAAGAGCATCAAATCCATCGGCGTCATCGGGTGGGGGTCGCAGGCGCCTGCGCAGGCGCAAAACTTTCGCGATTCGTTGGCGGAAGCCGGGTTGGCGGACCAAATTTCCGTCTCTATTGGTTTGAGACCAGACTCGAAGTCGAACGAAGAAGCGAGAAAGTTGGATTTTACGGAGGAGAAAGGTACTCTCGGAGAGACGTTTGACGTGATTTCGAAGTCTGATTTGGTCATGCTTTTGATTTCGGACGCCGCTCAAGCGAAGATGTACCCGAGAATTTTGGCCGCAATGAAGCCAGGATCGACGTTGGGTTTGTCCCACGGGTTCTTGCTGGGTGTTATGAAATCCGAAGGTGCGGAATTTAGAAACGATATCAACGTTGTTTTGGTGGCGCCGAAAGGTATGGGTCCATCGGTGAGACGATTGTACGAGCAAGGGAAGGAAGTGAACGGTTCGGGAATTAACGCGTCATTTGCCGTGCACCAAGACGCGACTGGAGATGCCACGGATGTCGCGTTGGGTTGGTCCATCGCGTTAGGTTCACCGTTCACGTTCGCGACGACTTTGGAGATGGAATACAGATCGGATATCTTTGGCGAGAGAGGTATTTTGCTGGGCGGCGTACACGGCATCGTCGAGTCTTTGTACAGAAGATACGTTCGAAATGGCATGTCCAAAGAGCAAGCTTTTAAAGAGACCGTGGAATGCATCACTGGTCCCATCACGAAGACGATTTCCACCAAAGGTATTAAGGCGGTGTACGATGAATTGATGTCCACGCCGGCGATGAAAGAGGAGTTTATGAAGGCATATTCGGCGGCGTACGCGCCGACGAAGGATATTCACTACGAGTGCTACGAAGAAGTGCAATCGACGAACGAAATCAAGTCGGTGTGCATGGCGGTTGAAAGATTTAAAAACTTTCCTATGGGTAAAATTGACGGGACGGAAATGTGGAAAGTTGGGGAGAAAGTTCGCGCGGAGAGAGTAGAATCGGAGATTCCCATCAATGCCACGACCGCGGGTGTGTATTGTGCGTGCATGATGTCGCAAATCGACACGTTGCGCGAAAAAGGTCATTCCTTTTCGGAAGTGTGCAACGAGTCCGTCATCGAGGCGGTTGATTCGTTGAACCCATACATGCACGCGAGAGGTGTTGCGTATATGGTTGACAATTGCTCATACACGGCGAGATTAGGGAGCAGAAAGTGGGCACCGAGATTCGATTACAATTTGGATCAACGGGCGTACGTCGACTTGGACAACAACAAAGGCATCGACAAGGAATTGGAAAGCCAATTCTTGAACTCCCCCGCGCACATTGCGATCCAGAACTGCTGCGCTTTGCGACCATCGGTTGACATCTCGGTCCAGTTTGGCGTTGGCCAAGCCAGAGAGCTTGAAAACATCGACATGGGTTTGGGTAAGAAGTAAGAGGTTCTTTTTGGTAATGTTTAGAAACGAAGATAATGATATTTTACGAACAAACCCCGCCCGTGATCGTCTCTTTGTCTCTTTCTTTTTCTACTCGCTACATACAAATCTACGTCTAAACGCGCGAGGATTTAAAACGGAACGTTCCCACCTCTCCCCCATCTCTCCTCCTCTCTGTTCGCGTCGTCTCCGTCTCCGTCGTCTGCGCCTCCCAAACCCGCGTGTCCCCCTTCTCCTCCTCCTCCTCTCCCCGTCCCGTTGCTCATGAGCGCGCTCGTCGACGCGACACCAATCGCGGACGACGCGGTCGCGTAGTCCATCGCGTCCATCGCGGCCGAGGACAGACGCATGGACGTCGGAAGGTCCACGTCGTCCACGGGGAGCGACTCTTCCAACCACCGCTCGTCCACGACGTCGAGCAGGTGGCCAGGGAGCTGCACTTTTCCGTCGT
>Ga0066856_10000472_pt1 | contig 14962 bp, 5 predicted proteins | sample ETNtaG_5_FD_65605 | JGI IMG/M metagenome (GOLD analysis project Ga0066856, IMG submission 65605) | Marine microbial and viral communities from oxygen minimum zone, Eastern Pacific Ocean - ETNP201406SV205 | ecosystem: Environmental > Aquatic > Marine > Oceanic | place: Pacific Ocean: Eastern...
GTTTCTTGACCCGAAGTTTCAGGAGTTTCCCACTGAATTAGCATATCATCATCTGCAAAAATTTCGATAGTTGTTTCTCCAGCAGGTAACGGTATTGCCCAATGTTGACCTTTGCCAGTTGCAGGAGTGGATTTTGTTGGTGGAATCAAAGCCACACCCGAATCTCCTTTCAGTTGTATTCCTACTAAGTCATGACTTGATTGGATTTGGTAATCTGAATCTAAGCTCATCACTTCCCCAATTGATAGTGAATGTTCGATTCCTGCATGCTCAATTTTTACAGGTCCTAAAGGAATAGTTAGTCCGTGCTTAGGCGTGATTAGAACGTTATCTGACTGGTTACTTGGTGTGAATATGAAAGGTCGGTCTGGGCCTAGTCGCATGTCCTCATAGCAGATTGCTTGTACATTACTTTCTGCATGCCTTACCTGTATTTCTCTATCCAAATCTAAGGCTCCCTGTATTCTGAAAGTATCTCCTTCATACCATGATGCCGAATACCACATGCCGCCACGCAATCGATCCCACCTTAGTTCTCCATCTACAGGAATAAGTTCGACTTGAGAGGAATCACCTGGGAGTCCAGACTCTGAGAGTAGAGTCACTTCATGACCCATGATTTCCATTTGTGCTTGCATGTCATTACGCTTCAGGGAACCTTCTAATTCCTGAATTATCGGCATTAGCGATAAAAGCATTATTCCGATGATTGAAACCACTCCACCAAACAGTAGGACCGTTGCGACTGCTGCGCTAACAGCATCTTCATCTCTTCTCAGGCCAGACCTCCTCATTTGCTGACCTCCACAAGTTGTAATTCAATTTCCAAATCAATTACAGAATTGCCCTTATCGATTGTCATGCCATCGATTCCGCTAGCTCTTAACCAAGGACTAATCCCTCTATGTTGATCTAATGTATCAGATGCCCGATGTAGGTTGTAATCTGTGAGCCATCCTTCGCTCATCTGAGGTGTTACTGTTGGCCCCAAAGAAGAATCAAATGTAAATCGGAAATTCCATGCATCTCCGCTAAACAAAGTAATTGGACCATTTGAACGAATATCAAAAATTGCGTTTCTACCATCAGGAATTGCCCCAACAGTATCTACATCTCTTAATGACAGACTTGCTCTCATCGTTCCGTCAAATAACTCTTCAATATTCATGTCGGGTAGTGATGAAATACTCCATGTTTCATCGGAAAACTTGTCATATCTTGCGTCGTTAAGTAATGCGATAGAATGCTCTCCAGTCTGCACTTTAGTCTTAACCATTAAGCCTGAAATAGGAATCTTTGCATGTCTATGAATTTCTGTATCTCCATCGAACACTGTGACGATGTAAATATCTGCCAAATTCAAATCAAGGGAAATAAAAACTTCCTCATTGGATTCATTAAAATTGATTGTCACTTCTCCAGCTTCAGTCCAGATAACCGCCTTATTTGCAGTTTCATTCTCAGATAATATGCTGAACGTAGTTTGGTTAAGATAAGATACAGTTACTACATCGTTTGGAGTCAAATCTGCAGAAACAGTCCATACTTCTGCGCTTATTATTGGCGATATCGAACTCATGGTAGTTGATACTGTAGTTCTCAGTCCTGTATCAGCACTTGCTCCAGCAACAACATCAATTCTTCCATCTAATCTTTCTGCAATTCCATTTGCATTTGACCATGCAGTATTATCTTGGAAATCATTAACGTATGGAGTTAGGAATACGAAGACCCCTCCCATCATTGTAATGACCATGGCGAGTAGCATCACTACGCCTATGACTTCGCTTACGGCGAGGTCATCATCGGACTTGCGCTGTGACCTCATCAAACCGGAGAGAATCAACCCCCCTCTTAGGGTTTCACCAAAACCAAGCCCTTACAGGGCTTATCCGCGAAGAGTTAATCCTTCCCGAGAAACTCTTTCAGATTCAGTTTGACCTATGTGGTGTGTGAATTCAGGACCGTCCTGAAGAGAGATTTTGATATCCCCCTCAAACAGGTCATCTAGGTGGTAAAGAACTGTTGATTCAGCGAGGTGTGGCGCGTTATTTTTTTCCGACAAGTGAGTTAAAACCAATGATCTTGTATTTTTGTTAACGACTTGTGCCAAGAATTGACCGGTTTGATCGTTTGAAAGGTGACCCCCTCGCCCTGCAATTCTATCCTTGAGCTTCATAGGATAGGGTCCATTCCACAGACGGTTGTGGTCATAATTTGCCTCGATAGAAATGTGTTGGCATCCAGCAACGTGGTTTACTAATTCATCTGTCCAAGAACCCAGGTCTGTAATTACGGCTCCCCTTTCTCCTTTGTGACTTGCTATGAATGCTACATTATCCGCCCCGCTGTGAGGAACAGGGACTGGCAATAGTGCAAGGTCATCGGAGAAATCCAGTGCCTCTAGGCTCTCAAAAAGATGTACTCCGCGAAGGTCAAGATTCAATGCTGTAGCAGTTCTATCATTGCAATAGATTGGAATGTCCCATCTTCGTTGAGCGATTGAGGCACCTCCTCCGTGATCGCCATGGTGGTGTGTTAGAACAATTGCATCGATTTCACTAGGCTTGATATCCATCCTAGCCAATCTCGTCTCAAGTTGCTTTCCAGAAAACCCCTGGTCGATTAGGACTCTTGCATCACAACTTTCCACTAGGGTCGCATTCCCGCGACTTCCAGTTCCAAGGTGGGTGAAAGAAAGAGACATCTCGAACTTTCCGATGGCATCGCGTTTAGCCCTTGAACTCACCCCTCAAATCAGCCCTTTTTAGTGAGATTTTGACCTAATAATTAGATTGCCGCAGATAGTCTATGTCTGAACATTGTTCCATCACTATATTAAGGCTGATTCAGTAGTACAACTCTGAATAGGTGCCGCCGCGCCTAGGGGTGATTACAATGCGACGTTCCCAATCAACTCTATTGATGACAGTTCTTGTGGTCCTTGGTTTGTTCTTTGTATCGCAATTACCAGCGATTTCCAATGTTGGTACAACCAACCCTAATCTCACTGATGGAGAGAGGCCACCTGCAACCGATTCAGATGGTGATAATATCCCTGATGTGCATGAGAATTTGTTCAGTGAATGGATAAATTTCTCCTCTCCTGATGACAGGTCAGTTGTGATGAAAGGCATGGATAGAGATAATGCTTCAGATGCTTATGTAGACATAGATATCGATGGATTGAATGCTACTGAAGAGTATTGTTGGCCATATCCTGCTGAATGTGTGGATCCAGGTTTCGCGCGAGGTCTAACCGGAGTAGTAAATGAATCAGGGGAGAGATGGTACCTGGACCCAAGAGTTTCCGACACCGACGGGGATGGGATGCCAGATGGTTTCGAAGCCCACATGTGTGAGAAACTAGGTGGATACGATAACGACGAGAAAAGATACGTCTGTGAAATGTTTGACCCTCTAAATGCTAGCGATGCAGACATGGATCCAGATGATGATGGATTTGATGTTAACCGCGATGGTTTTCTAACCGTAAATGAGTTGTTAACTTCGCCTGAAGAATATATCTTTGGCGCTCCTTCTAATTGGACAAATGAACTGGATGGACTAAGGTGCTATGCTCCCAATCCAGAATCATCAGTATTGAGTGAATGGCCATTTATTTCAGAGAATTCAAGCAAAACATTGCTCACTAATATTCTCGATGCCTGTGCAAGGAATGGCACTGATGGCATGATAGATGAATACGTTTGGCTGGGGACAAATCCAATCGAAGAAGATAGTGACCGTTTCAATTATGATGGCGTAAAACATAGACGACTTTTCCCTTCGAGTGGAGATGGAATCAGTGATGGTTGGGAAATCCATTTTGGTCTAGACCCATTGAATAGATCAAATGCTCTAATAGATTTGGACAATGATGGTTGGGACGCAAATCGAGATGGTATCATCAGTCTTGATTTACAGCGTTCAAAAGAAGCACTAGCTCTTGGTGAAGAACTCTCAACTCTTGAGGAATATTTCGTTTATCTAGACGATGGGAATATGGTGAAATCCGGGATGAGGTCTGCTGATTTGGGGGCCAAGGATGGAACATACACTGAATATCTGCTTTCTGCAGAGGCCGACTCTGAAGAATTATCAGTTATGCATCACGACATTAGAGAATTTTATGATGATGGTTCCCGCTTGTGGGTTGGTACAAAATTAGGTATTTCAATCTTAGATTTTGAAAATGAGGAATCAACTGATTATGAGTTGCCACAAGGACATGATTTACACAATTTGATTGTACTCGACTCTCATGTTGTGATTGTAACCGAGGCAGGAGTTTGGGTTGCTGGTCACTTAGATGGTGTAATTGAAGACATATTACAGTGGGAATATTTCCCAGGTAGATACACTGCTGGTGCTGAATTAGTCGCTGATGGAGGAGATGATTACGTAATAGCACTAGGTTATTCTGGGTTTGGTTCAGTATTCCAAATAAACGATGTTTCCGTAACAGAACTTGCTGTTGGAACAGGAATCTCCAACGCTATGAATACAGGTAATGCTACTGCAACATCAATTGTGCATGTAGATTCATCTTCTGGCCCACTTACTCTTTTCATTGGTACTGATGTTGGCCTAATTACGGTAGAGACATCCACTGCAAGGGATGCAGCTACACCAAATTGGCGATTTTACTTTTCTACAGAACCAACCCAAGTCGCTACAGATATTGAAGATTTGAGAACTATTGGTTCCGAGGTAAACAAAAACCCAGCGCACGTGAATGTGCTAGTCGCAGATGGACCAGATGGTGGGCAACAACAAGTCGTTTGGATTGGTACTCCATCAGGACTACATCGCTATGACTTACTCTCAGGTTTCATGGTTTTTGGGGGAGATTATGAGCATCAAGGAGTAGATGGCGAGACTTTAGATTTCGCTAATGACGTCTATTCAATACACTCTACTGGAGATGAGGTTATCATCGGCTCTGGCTGGGGAATGTGGTCACTCAATGGTGGCTATGCTGCAGTATATGGAATGACTAACCAAGAATGGATTCCAGGCTTAGTTTCAGCCGTCACAGTTCATCAGGTTGGAGGAGTTGACAAGATATTTGCCGGCATTGGTCCAGGTCAATTCTCGAATCTCGAATTGATGGACCCGATGGCTAATGATTCGGATGCAGACGGTATGCTAGACGGTTGGGAAGTTCGGTATGGTCTTGACCCAACAGACCCGTATGATGCATTACTTGATGCTGATGCGGATGGAGTAAACCTTGACAGTGATCCAATTAATGAAAGACTTTGGAGAAATCTCGATGAATTCAGATATACTGCTACAACTGCAAATGGATACAATGCCACAGACCCTAGAGTTGTAGATACTGATGGAGACGGAGTTGGAGATGGTTCAGAGTATTTCGGATTATTCCATGAAGTAACACCATTGTGGTGTCATTATACTAATCAATATGACTTTGAGCATGTTTGTGGAGATGCTGCAGGTCAAAATGCAAATTTAACATATCTTGCATCACTTGGAATTGATTCTTCCACAGATGCGACTAATCCAGATACTGATGGCGACGGAATGCCTGATGGTTGGGAATTAGAGAATAGAAGATGGATTGGTTCTACATTTACTGGTTCCAACAATTGGACCATGGACCCAACAGATCCCAATGATGCCAACTGGGACGCAGACGGAGATGGTTTGACCAATCTATGTGAGTATCAATGGTCACTTGTGAAGGACGCAGGTCTAATTGGCGACTTGCTTGAAAGTCACCTCGAAACCGAATCTGCTGTTGCCTTGTGGTCAGAACCAGACCCAAATAACAACGATTCAGATGGCGACGGTTTACCAGATGGCTGGGAAGCGCGTGGGGCTTGTACATGGGATGTCTCAAGAGTTGGAATCAATCCTCTGAATGGAAGTGATGCGTTTGAAAATCCAGATGGAGATGGTTACGATATCAATCACAATGGTGTAATCGAGCAAAACGAAGCTTTCGTGAATTGGTTGGAATACCATATTCGTGATGACTTGTTTGATGGAAATATGTCATTAGATGGTGAAATTATACCAGATAATTTCACAACAGACTTGTTTAGGAATATTTCAGATTGGGGCGCTCCTGAGGGCAACTTCGGTGATGGTACCTCAACGGGCGACCCTACTGACGCAGACAGTGATTCTGATGGTATGCCAGATGGATGGGAAATTTGGTATGCTAGATGGGAACTTTTAGACGCTAAATGGAGTCTTGATCCATTGAATTCTAACGATAGATGGGATGATTCTGACGATGACGGAATGAGTAATTGGGAAGAATACAATAGTATTGATCCCGACTTATCTGAAACCAATGCTAATCGCTCTAGTCCGCAATGGTATGTGACGACAGTCGGTGCAGGATTTACTATTCAGCAATGGGCGGGAATAACAAACACTGAATCCTTTGGTTCCTTTGTAGGCCAAGACATAATCAATGTGTCAGGTTGGACAACAGACCCTACAAATCCGGATACAGATGGTGACGGTTTCCTAGATGGTTTGGAACTGATGTTCACTGCATGGAATGATACTGCGCAAACATGGACTCTAAATCCAATGGTGCCTGGAGATGGTTCATTTGATGGTGATAATGATGCATTAACCGATGCACAAGAATTTTCTTTGGTAACAACAAACCCTGTCAATGGAGAAAATCATCCATTGGATGCTCCTCTTTTACATATTGATGGTGATCTAAATGACCCAACCCAAAAAGCTCAGAGAGTTTACTCCATAATTATCGATAAAGGCCAAAGAGGAAAACGCCACTTAGGGCAATTCACAGAGTGGCAATCGACAGGCATCGCTAATACATTCATTTCTACTCTCATGGGAATTACAGACCCAACGATTTCAGATACAGATGATGATGGAATGATAGATGGATTTGAGTATTGGTTTACTAGTTGGGACTTAGAGAACAATCGTTGGTCTATGAATCCACTAATCGATTCCGATCAATGGCTAGATAGTGATGGTGATTCAGTTGACTGTGATAGAGACGGGAATATTTCTCTCGATGAACAGTTTACGAATAAGCGGGAATATGAATCCAGAGTTTATGGCAAGTATTCTGAGCGACTCAGCACTGGCTCAGGTTTGATTGGATTTGGAGATGACACAATCGACGCATATCTAGAAGAAGGTTTCAACGAAGCTGAAGCTAGAAGAGCAATTTTCAATACATTCGTTGGAAAAGATTCTATTTCTGCATCAAGAATGATGATGATTAATTCTGCGGATTTCAATACCTTTAACCGCACTTTGTTTGGTATTTCTGACCCAACAAATTCCGATTCAGATCAAGATGGAATCGACGATGGTTGGGAATTCTGTTACGCAGTTTATGGGTTGCCCGATCCAACTACCCAAAACCATTGGTCAACAAATCCAGTTAATCCATATGATGTAAACTATGATCCTGATAGTGATGGATGGTACGGTCGAACTTCATTCGATATACCTGCAAGTCAGGGGACTTGGGAAAACCGTCAATTCACACCGTCTGGAAATGTAATACAGTCTGGTATTGGTGACTTACCATTTACGAATTTGATGGAATACCTCAATGGAACTCGCCCGGACACAAATGATTCTGACGGTGATGCAATCACCTTCAACACAATCCTCAATGCTGGTCAGGTTGTTTCTCATGACCGAGATTGGAATTTATCAGATGGTCGAGAGGTCTTCAAGTATGGCTCAAACCCAATGGATGACGATACGGATGGCGATATGTTGCCTGATTGGTATGAATATGAAAAAGGTTGGAATGAGACAAATGACAATTACTCTTCGAGGTTGAAGATAGAGGTACAGTGGATTGACCCTGGAACCGGAGGGCCCTGTACATCTGCAACTGCTTCTTGCCGGCCATTATCGCTAGATTCTGGAATTTTATCTCGTCCAACTTTGGGCTGGACATGGGCCACATTTGACCCAAGAGATCCATTAGATGCTAATGAGGACCCGGACCAAGATGGAAATTGGGAATGTGAAGCGACTTGCGAGTACACTCCTTACACAAATTTCATGGAATTTTATGCTATTGCAAACCCCAACCTAGATTCTCCTGACTCAGTAAGACTTTCGGGAGAGACGTGGAATGGTTCTCCAATTACCGAATGGTGGCAATTTAGGGCTTTCACATTAGGTCTAGGTGAATCCACTGAAGATCTTACAAATTATCTTGGGATGAATAAGAAGAACATTGATGATGATAGCTATGTTCTAATCATCGATGATATGGATACAGATTTCCTTCTTCCTGATTCAAGCAATGATATCATCATGTGCTCCGGTGATGTCACTGACAATTGGGATTTGTATTACACAGGGAATACTAATCGGGCTCCTGCAATTGATTTGGGTGAGCACGAATTAGGTTGGTACTTAATTGATTTAGACGATGACCACATTGCAGAGGGTAGCAATCCATTAAATTGGGATACTGATGGCGATTGGGTGGTTGACTGGTTCGAGGTTAAAGACGATGAAGAAGACGGAATCCGCGGCGATTCATCACCACTCAGATACGACAATCGTATTACTTCCTGAGACTACAGAATTCCCCCTAAAGGGGGATTTCTGATTGTGACGTGTCGCCGGTTAATTCAAGGCCTATGGTGTATACCGACCTTTGGGTAGATTAGGTATGTCGCAGAAATTTTCGTCTCGTGCCGCACTATCATTGATGGTTTTTGTACTGGTCTTGACTCCACTAAGCCCTCTTTCAGATGTTTTCATCGGAGAGGCAGAGGCTAACGGAGCATCACGACACATCTACACATTTTCAGATGGCAGTGTAGAGAATATCGCACTCTATCAGGGTGGAGCGGATAAGACAACAATTGTTGCAATGCCAAAGGGTGCGGAGGTTCTTGATGTTCATGTTACTCTTTCAGGAGCTTCATCGACTGGTTGGTCTCAGGTTTCTACTGACAATTACGACGAATGGATGGACGGAATTTCAAGCCAAACAGATGCAAGAAGCGAAGATCTAACTCTCGGTTTTGGTGACGAGTCTGTAGAATTTGCATCTCATGGTCCGGGTGAAGCGGAACTACCTGCCTCAGATGCTTGGCTTGACAATGGTAGTTTTGCTATTAGACAACCACATACATCTAATTCAACTGAGAACAGATTCAGTAATCAGGTGAAAATGACCAGCAGTAATTTCATGGCACTTGGACAAGGTGCTATTATGAGAAATCACGATTGGATTTTCATGTCAACCTTTACTGGAACACAATTTGACAAAGTAGTGACACGAATGCATCCGAACAATGTCACTAGGGATATTGTTGTAGACTTACAAAGGGAAAGTTCCTGCACATTACCCCAAGATCCAACTTCAACATATTACAAAGCATACGGTTTCAAAGATTGGACTATTACAGATGATGAGATGCTATATGGTGTCTTTTCCACCTACAAGTATGCTTACTCCACCTCAAGTCCAAGTCAATATACCAGAATATTAGCAATTGATGTTTCTGATGATTGGGTGTGGCGCTGTGTAGATTCATATGATGTGTCGCCACAATATGGTGAATACGGTGCTATTTCATACGACAGAGAGACCGACAAAGTTTGGGTCGTTCACAACCAGCAACGCCGAATTGTTTCGTATGATTTTGGCGATAATGGTCAATTTACCAGAGGGGAAGAGCAATACAGTTTCTCATCTGGTTCTTCATCCAGTACTGAATGCGGTAAAACCACAAGCAATGTTCACGGTTTAGTTGTAAATGCAGGCTTCTTTTACATGCGCTGCATGAAGGGAAGTTACTATCAGGATACAGATCAATTGAGCGCATGGGCGATTTCAGGAACTTCATCTTCATTAGTCCCTCAATCAGGAACTCGTGATATCACTGCGAAAGGTCTGGGTCTATTCTACGATGGAGAGAGAATCATCACGGTAGATACAGGCTACTCGACATGGAACTCTAAGACACTTTATTATCGAGAATTTGGAACCGGAATTTCTTATCCAACCACACCAGCTCCTGGAACAACAACTTGGTTAGGCGAAACAATTGTAACAGAAGAAAATGTTCTGGCTGTTAATTTCAGAAACCATTGGTCAGCTCCAACTCAAGGTGACCGAGTTGATTATTGGGTAAGTGCAGATAATGGTACTCATTGGGAAGCAGTAGAAACAAATCAAACCATACACTTCACCCACCCTGGTAATGAATTGGTGTGGAAGATGCAGTTAATCGGTTCTTCAGCAGTATCTTGGTGGGTTTCCCTAGAATATGCAACCTCTTACAAAACATCAGGTGATTGGACGAGTCAAAAAGTTCCTACTGGTACAAACGTAGGTAAAGTCAGGGCTGTTTGGGTTGGAGATGAGCCATCTGCTTCATCGGTAAGTGTGATGGTTTCCAATGATAATGGTTCAACTTGGGAAAGCGCTCAAAATAATGTAGAGGTATCTTTCTCAACCCAAGGTGCTGGAAATGAATTATTGTATTCGGTAGTCCTAGCAACTAGTGATGATACAATTACTCCTAAAATCGACTCATTCATTTTGTGGTATGAAGAAGGATATCCTGATGCTCCACAACTCGATATTGGAGGGGATGGAGAATGGGATTGGAAGTCAATCCTTTTCTTAAATGAGAGTTCAGTTGTGGCATCTGATGATTCCCCTGTTGGAAGCGTAGTCTCAGAAACACCTAGTTTGGTTGATGCATTCAATGATCACATTCCTGCTAACGGAGTAGGCACCGTAGAAATCCCAATCGCTGTGAAAGCAAATACTCCTGGACGTGTAAAACTAACAGACTTAGATATTGAGTATCGATTGAATTCAAGAGTACTAGATGCAAGTTTGGAAGGAGGATTAATCGCCCCAGATGGAGTTTACAGAAATTTGATTGTTAGATTGGCTCATGGAGACTTGGTAGACAGGGTTACAGAAGCAACTATCGGATTGAACAATTCATACGGTGCAGACCCTGCATTCAAATGGTCTAGAGGTGATTCATGTTCAGTTCTAGATGATGCTGATGGAATTGTCGAATTCGATGTGGGTAATTGTACATCTACACTCGATGCTGATGGAATTGTTTCTGTAAAGATGCCTCTTCGTGTCAATTGGACATGGGATGACGAAAGAAAGATGGAAGCCATTGTTTCAATGAGCGATGATCTTGGACCACAAGTCAATGCATGGACTACAGATACTTTGGAACTAAATATCGAGAATGACATCCAACTTGATGGGATGAGAGTTTGGGAGGAAACTGGAAGGGAATTATACTCTGGAGATTGGGTTAGAGGTGGTTTCAACCTCTCAATTAGCGGTGGTATCAATTTCGAAGGTTCAGCATTCTCTCCTAGGGCTGGTGAGTTCACATTGAGAGTTCTGGGACAGAACGTCACGTATGATGGCGATCCAATCGGCGAACCAACCATTTTGCACTCTGAAGGAAATCCTGGTTTCGGTCAATATAACATGACTTTCACCTCACCTATCGAATCTCAACCGGGAGGAATGGTTCTGTATGTTGAAGCAGTAAATTTGGCTAATGGTTCAACTTATGCTAATCCGGGGTACAATTCAATCAAACTCATATTTGATGGAAATGCGCCTCTAGTCTTGTTTGCAAGTCCACTTATCTCATCTGAGATGCACAAAGGGCCACCATCTCCTGGAGGGCAGGCGATTGAAGTGATAATACAAGATTCGGTTGCTCCTCCATTAACAATTGATCTTCACTATTGGATTGGCTGTAAAGCTGGAGACCACGAGAGATGTGACGATTCAAATTTCAATGGGCTACCTGAACCTATTGAATATCGTTTGAAAACACTAACTACTCCTGAAATTAGACCTGGTGGATTGAATGTCTTCAATGGACTAATCGATGATTCAATGTTGTTACACGGTGACAAGGTGTCATTCTTTGTTACAGGAAAAGATGAGCAAAATAACACAATAGCAATGGGAGGTTCACCAGTTTGTGATATGGAACCTCAAGAGTTCTGTGGTAATAGGCCAGGTGATGTTCAGCCCGATTGGGATAATTCTCTATCTTGGTATCAAATTCGAGAAGAGTTTGAACCGGTTATGGATGTTGACAACTCAACCATCATGGGTCATGATGACCTTGCTCCTCTTCATCCTGGAATTTCGTACACTGCAACTTTCATGGTTTCAGATATTAACGGTTGGTGGGATGTTGAATATGTTCATCTTGCACTCGGCGGTGACTTTGATGATGAAGAAACTTCGATCTATGCCCATCTCTCACAAAATGCCGAAGGTATTCCACAGATGCATCTCGAGAGTGGTGGGTCTGGATTGGCTGTTTCAAATATGTACTCCTCAGTCATACTTGACCCGGAAAACAATTCTAGGATGATTGTATCGATAAAGTTCCAACTGACTTGGAATTTCCCAGAAATATGGGACACAAATGGTGAATCACACTTTATTCCAAAGGTGTGGATTGAAGACAAATCATGTGGTCTTGATGAAAATACACCATGTAATATTCACAAAGCAGGATTGGGTAACGACTTGTGGAGTCTGGACAATGATTTACGATTTGATACACAACCAGGTCACATTTTAGCAATAGAATTACGAGATGGTACCAACCATTACAATCCAGAATTTGATGAAACGCTAATTGGGGCAGGACAAGCTCTTCGCTTCAGTGGTAAGGTATTATTTTCAGAAGATGAAACACCAGCCCCACCGGGCTCTTTTACAATATCTCTTGGAGATTATGAGAATGAATGGACAACAACAAGTAGAATTGGCGGATACTTCAGCATTGACATGTTAGTTCCAGAAGTAAGAAGTGGACACTTGGACCTACGTGCAAAGTTGGTTGATTTACCGGGTTTAGCAGAAGATGAATCTGCCTTCAAACCTAGATTGCGACTGGCAATCGATAGCGAAAGTCCGACAATTCATGCAATTCACCTTGCAGGTATTGAGCCGGGTCAAGAAATTCCAATTTCTCTTGCGAATAATTTGCAAGTAATGTTAGAGACTAGGGATGACCAAGGCTTCTCGCTTGATGATCCTGCAGTTCTCCATTATTTGGTACGTGCAGGTGAGGCCGAGATAAGCAGAGGCTCTTCTCCACTTCCAGATACAACTCCATTCGAAGACCAGTTCTTTTGGACTGGATACCTTGATCTCACAGACGGAGGAGCAACGATGCTACTTCCCTCATACACAATCGATGTATGGGTCACTGGTTCTGACGAATCCGGAAATCCGTATGACAGTCAAGGAAACACAGTTGTAGAGCCTCTTGCATCTTGGCCATTAGCACTAACAGGTCCTGACATTAGTTTGCGAGCAGCAGATACAACTTGGGAATGGTCTAACCCTACACCGATTTCAAATGAAGCGGTTTCTCTAAACATAGAAGCCAGGAATAATGGTGCATCTGGTAGTGTTACATTCGTGCTTCAACGCTTGGTTTCTGGTGATGATTGGGCTACAATATCCTCTTCAACGGTTGAAGTATCTAATGGTAAGAAGATTCAATTAAACCTAGATGCAACCGCTGATGGTTCATCAGGTGACACTCTTGAATATCGAATCTTACTACTAGATTCAGGAGTCGAGAAAGAGCGAATTTCCATCTCTCCACTACTTGTTAAGGAAGAAGTTGATAGAGACGGTACAGCATTAGCCAATCAAGTTGCAGATTCCCAATTATCTGTGGTAATGTACTTGATCGCCCTTGGTTCTATGTCTTATGCAGTGTGGACTATGGTACAAATGCGTCGAATAAAGCGTGGAGATGAGGTTGATGAGTCTGACCAAACAGCAGAAGTGGTACAGGACATGGGTGGAAAGATGGTTCCTGAGATTGCATCGGTTTCACAAGGCACAGGCAATATTCCGCAACAAGTAAGTTCTGTTGCCCCGGGCCCACCACTACCACCTACTGGCTTACCTGTCGGTTGGACGATGGAACAATGGTCGCACTATGGCCAACAGTATTTGGACAATATCAAGTGAACATCTGAGTGATCTCCATGAGTGGCACAGATTCCATGGTTACTTTACAAGAGAGACTGGTCAATCTAATCAATCAACTTAACATGCCCATTTTGGAAACAAGTTTAGTTATTTCAAGATGGACTAATCGTTTATTGACTCAATTGGAAAATCATACAGATGAGTTGCCAGAAAAACTTGGTCAACCTTGGCCTCTTGAAACTGAGCCGGTTGAAAGTAGTGCAAGTTTCGACTTGGAAAAGGCGCTTTCTTTAGTGGATAGAGATAGAATGGATATTCTTGATACATTAATACGAGTAACTCTAGAGGAAGAACAAATGTTGGTAAGCGATGCATTAGGAGTTATGCGTTCATGGGAACACCTTGCTAGAGGTCAATTGTCACAAGCAGCTGGTCCCGGGCAGTTATTCAGCCCAACAGAAATTCCAGAAGATTTCTAGGTGATAATATGAGAATGGTTTTTGTTATATTTGTGATAATAACTTCAAGCATGTCAGGTTGTTTTGGGAGTGATGAGTTATTTGATGAAAGCAGGGGGATTCCTGGCGGTCTAGCATTAGCATGTCTCCAAGATGATAAATTTGAGAAAATGAAGATCCATTTTTTGTTTGAAAATGGATATGACCCTGTGGCTATGGAACTAGTAAAAACTCGACTTACGCAAGTTTGTGATAAGCCAGATGGGGTTCAAATTATTGCAAATGAGGTTGACTTTGCAGAAGACAACTCTTGGACAGCTGATGATGTCAGAGATGCTCGCTGGAAACATGGCGATGATGCAATGGGTTCTAGCACATTAAATTGGTACCTATTATTTCCTAAGGGTACATATGATGATGAATCAGTTTTAGGAGTAGCAGTCGATGCTTCTACAGTAGCAGTATTCAAAGATTCTATCGATGAGTCTGTGAATTTCCTTGGAAGGCCTTCTGCTGACGAAAT
>Ga0066856_10000475_pt1 | contig 14907 bp, 16 predicted proteins | sample ETNtaG_5_FD_65605 | JGI IMG/M metagenome (GOLD analysis project Ga0066856, IMG submission 65605) | Marine microbial and viral communities from oxygen minimum zone, Eastern Pacific Ocean - ETNP201406SV205 | ecosystem: Environmental > Aquatic > Marine > Oceanic | place: Pacific Ocean: Eastern...
CCTTCATGATGGGCCACTACACTATACGAGCGTGGTAGGCTCAGCGACTGGCCTTTCCTATTTAGCCATCACGCCATGCATTTGTGTCCTTCGTTTTCGTCAGGTTCTGTTTCACTTTAAGTAAAAATGAAAAGTGAAAAACAGAGGGCTGCTCATGGTTCGGCCTTTTTCTTCAACTTGACCCCTCCTTGCTCGCTTGATATACCTCCGCCATGGAATGAGGACCATGGAAGAAAACAACCTCCTCCAAAATTTGCGAATGAACGACCTGGTCGCCTCTTCGGCCACCACCCATGTTCCTGCATGGGCGAAAGACAGCCAAACCATCCTGGCCTACGGGACAGGACGTTTGCCCAAACACGCGGGCCAGATTCGATGGCAACCTCTCGCAGGTCCTGGTTCAGCGCCAACCTCACCTCACCTTTCACCAAGCATGCAATCCCTCCGCCGTCGCATTGTTCGAGGTGAGGCCTGATGAGTCGCACACAACGACTACGCGGTGAAATTCTCACGTTCCTCTCCGAAGTTGGTGAAGCCAACACCACGGCCATTCTTGATCACGTGAACCGCCGCTTTCGATGGGGCGCCACGATGAACCAGCTCGGCAACGTTCTGGCTCGAGACCGGCGCTTTGTCAAAGTTGGATTCGATGAAGGCACGGACCTCGGAGGTTTCCGCATGCGTGTTTGTGTTTGGTCGATGGCGGCTGCTTGAGGCCAAGCAATCAAGAATTGGCAGGTGCTGGGTGCTTCATGGCAGGAAGCCTTGGCGCCTACATTGAGTTGATGCGCCCCAAGAATCTCATCTTGGCCGGCGCCACTGTCCCTCTTGGGGCCTATTTTGCCTTGATGGACTCCAGTGCTGCTTTTCCATTCGATGCCGTCGTGTTGCATACGCTGGCCGTGGTGTTCTTTACCGGTGCTGGAAACGCCATGAACGACATCAAGGACGCTGAGATTGACCTGACGGCCCATCCCATGCGCCCCCTTCCATCAGGTCGGCTCAGCCTCGAGCAGGCCAGCCGATTCACATCGGCCCTTTGGTTGTTCAGCGTGTTGGCGCATATCGGGGGTCTACTTTGCGTACCGGCTGAGGTGAGTACCTACCTACCAACGGTCCTCATCTACATTTGTGCCATTGTTCTGATGGTCACCTACGACCACGGCCCTGCTACGAAAAACCGAGGTCTTTCGGGCAATGTCGTGATTTCCTTGCTGGTCGCTGCTGTCATCCTCTATGGCGCAGCGGGCGTTGGCGGATTTAATGTCCCTGTCATTTGGTGGATTTTTGGTGTCGTGTTCTTGACCAACCTCGCACGTGAGATGGTGAAAGACTGCATGGACATGGAATCGGACGCAGGAAGCCGAAACACGCTTCCGATGAAGTATGGCAAAGAGAAGGTTCGAATGGCGGCTTATGTGGTCATCATGGCCGCTCTTGTGTGCCTCTACATCCCGTTTTGGAAAGGGCCCTTTCAGTTTGGTCAACTGGCCATACAACTGCCGGCCATCTTGACCTTGATCACCCTCAATGGACCGCTGTATCAGGGCAAAGATGCGCTGGTCGCCGGGCGCATCCGCCTCGCCATGTTGATGGGATTGCTGAGCTTTATTTTGGCCAGCCTTCTTTGATCAGTCAAGGGCCATGAATTCGCCCATAGCGTCCCAGGCTCCTTCATTGATGAGGTAGGTCATGAGGGACATCTGCGCCCACATTCGGTTCTCGGCTTGGTCAAACACGATGCTTTGCTTGTGGTCCATGACCCAATCGGTCACCTCTTCGCCGCGATGAGCGGGAAGGCAATGCATGAACGACCACTTGTCGTCCATGTGGCTCACCATGGCTTCGTTGACTTGATAGCCGTCAAAAGCCGCCATCTTGTCGGTCATGTGTTCTTCTCCCATCGAGATGAACACGTCGGTGTAGACGACGTGGGCTCCCGAGACGGCCTCAACCGGGTCGGTGGTGTGCATGACACTGCTGCCGTTGGCTTCAGCGAGGGCTTTGGTTCGTTCGACCACACCTTCGTCCGGTTCGTATCCTTCGGGGCAGGCGTACCGCACATCGATGCCCAGCATGGCGCAGGCCAACATAAGGTCGTGTAGCACGTTGTTTCCATCGCCGACCCATGCAACCGTTAGGTCCTCGGTATCGTCGTGATGTTCGATGACCGTCATCAAATCAGCAGCTGCTTGACATGGATGGTGTTTGGCGGAGAGCGCGTTGATGACGGGCACATCAGCATGCTTGGCCAATTCTTCAACGTCTTCGTGAGCAAAACATCGGTAGGTCATTCCACCGAGGAACCTTGAGAGAACTTGCGATGTGTCACCAATGGTTTCCGATTTACCCAACTGGATGTCGTTCTTGAGAAGCGTGAGGGCGCTTCCGCCGAGGCGCTGAATCCCGACCTCAAAGGACACACGAGTTCTTGTTGAGGGTTTCTCATAGATTGAGCCAATGGCCAAGGTGTCCAACGGAAGAAAGTTGAGAGCGACTTCATCCCCTTGCTTCCAAAGACGTTTGAATTCAATCGCCCATTTCAAAATGCGCTCAAAATCATCGGAAACATCGTCAATGGCCAAGAGGTGATTTACCATGGCCTTTCTACTGCAAGGCGGCTTCTAAGCGTTGTGCGCTCAATTCTTTTCATGCTCAATGTCCGCAGCAAATCCATCACGGGCATCGCTCATGCCACCGAAGAGGGCTTGGGCGAAGGTCAAGATGTCAGCCAGTCCTTCTTCGAGTTCTGAGGAAAGTGGTGTCAAACCGGGGGCTTGGGAAAATTCCTGCATCATTCGAAGCTGATTGATGGCAAACTCCGTGCGTTGACCACCGGCTTCGTCGTAAAGAGCGAGTTCAAGAATTTCCAATCGCTCAGACCACTCAAGGATTTTGTCAAGTTCGTCCGGGTCAAGCAGGTCTGCCTTCGAAAGGAAATTCTTCGTGGGCAGGCCGAGGCGGAACTCCACGATGGACGACAAGAGCATTTGGGAAACAAACCCAGAGGGGGAGCGAGAGAGCATGGGGTCAAAGAGGTAAATGATGGCTGATTGCTCACGACCCAAGGTCTCAATCAGGTGGTTGCTCGCTTCTCTGAAAGCAAAGAGTTCGACTTGTCCAGGCGTGTCGACGATCATCATTTCTCCCGAGAGGGTGTGGAGTTGGTCGGCGACGTCACCGGCTTGTGCGGCCAACAAGTCTGCAGCGAGAATTTGAGCACCGTTCGGTCCGAGGTCGTATTCATCCATGACTTCGGTTAGCGAGATGAGGTCGCGAACATCGAATTCTGCATCATAATGAACCCGTTCTGCTCCTGGGTCGAGGTTGACGGCAATGACTTCTGTTTCGAGGAAACGGGACCATCGCTGAAAGGAGGTTACAAGTGATGATTTTCCTGCACCGGCCGTTCCGACCACAAAGAGCACAGGGGGAGAACTGTTGTCCATTCCGACCATGCCTCTCGGTTCTGCCGACCCTACAAGAAACCTCCTTTGATTTCCACTCGCTACGGTTGGAGTGGTGTTTGGAAGCAAACCCAACCGTGGAGAATGGTTATGTGCTCAACATGTGTCCAACAACCCGTCGCACCCGAGCGATGCTGAGGAATTTACGATGAGCGATGAACAACCACCAATGCCTCCCGGCCTACCGCCAATGCCGCCAATGCCACCCACTGATGCTCCTCCAGCACCTCCTGAGATGCCGCCCATGCCTCCAATGCCTGGCGCCGCTCCTCCTGCTCCTCCAGAGATGCCGCCCATGCCTCCAATGCCTGGTGCCGCTCCTCCTGCTCCTCCAGAGATGCCGCCCATGCCTCCAATGCCAGGTGCTGCGCCTCCTGCTCCTCCAGAGATGCCGCCCATGCCTCCAATGCCGGAAGCACCCGCTGCTGACCCATTGATGGACCCACTTGCCGCGCCTCCAGCACCACCTGAGATGCCGCCAATGCCTCCTATGCCGGACGCACCTGCTGCTGACCCGTTGATGGATCCGCTTGCTGCGCCTCCAGCACCCCCTGAGATGCCGCCAATGCCTCCAATGCCGGAAGCACCCGCTGCTGACCCATTGATGGACCCGCTTGCTGCGCCTCCTGCTCCTCCCGAGATGCCACCCATGCCTCCTATGCCGGACGCACCCGCTGCTGACCCGTTGATGGATCCACTTGCTGCGCCTCCAGCTCCTCCAGAGATGCCACCGATGCCTCCAATGCCGGACGCTCCTGCTGCTGACCCGTTGATGGATCCACTTGCAGCACCCCCTGCACCTCCCATGCCTGAAGCACCCGCTGCTGACCCGCTTGCCAGTTTGTCCCTCGATTCAACCGTTGACGCTCCTGTCCCTGATTTGGCTCCAGCCGACCTTACCGGCGAGCAAGCCGGTGCCACCATCCGGAGCCGTGCTGAGGTTGAGGCCGTTCCCGGAGATAAGTTGGAAGGAACACTTCATGAGGTTGAAACCACGACACTCAACGCTGATGGAAACATCATCAAGCAGAACGTCAAAGGTACCCTCACGGTCAACAACCCGTCTGCTGACGACCGAATTTACGACATCGACGTTCTCCTTGACAACATCGATGCCACCGACATTGGCGGAGAGCATGTCTCCGTTGACGAACTTGAACCATCCAAGAACCACACCATGTCCTACAAGGTGAACGGAAAGCAAATGATGACGCTTCGAGAACGCTTAGACACCAACCCATCTCGCTCTCAAGAGCGCTCGATGTCGGTCGCCATCGGAGAAGACCCAGGGGCCATTGCTCTGGAACTTGAAGTTGAGAACCTTGCATCGGTTGAACTCCACGATGTGGTCGTCACTCGACCACTTGCTGACTCCATGAACTTTGAAATGGCCGGTGGCGCTGAATTTGACGAAGGCGTCATCACGTGGACCGTGGGTCGCCTCGGAGCAGGCGAAAAGCAAACGTTGAGCCTCGAAGGTACCATTTCTGTGTCATCAACCAAGGCCATCAAGGCAGGAAAAGCTTCAGCGACCTACCGTGCTGATGCAACCCTTTCCAACATGTCCTTCCGTGAACTCGATGCGTTCTGCCGTGGATTTACCTACATGCGTGTTCGAGAAGATGAACGCCCCGACAACTGGATTTGTCAGGCCATTTTCGAAAATCGGTCTTCCTTTGCAGTTGACTTGACCAAATTGCAAGTGAGCATGAAGGGAAGCGAAGATTTGCTGTTTGATGTGCACGATGTCGACCAAGATGTTACTCCAAACGGGAAGTGGGAATCCGAAGAGCGCACTGTTATGGCGCAATCCGAGCCAGACTTCACCTACCAACTGGTGTACACGGTCCTGCCCAAAGCGGTCCAATCCGCTGAAGGTAGCATGACGCTTGAAGAAAAGAAACTCGAAGTGCTTGAAGCAGAGGTGGAGAAGTCCTACTCAACTGGAAGTCTACGCTCGTACCGAGCGCAAAAGGTCCAAGCCAACATGACGTTGGTCAACAAGGGTTCTTCGACCATCAACTTGATGCGTGTGACTGATGACATTCCTGGTCTCTTTGAGGCTCCTTCCCCAGAGCAACTGACGGTGAAGATTGACGGCAAGGCCATCGATGATGACCAGTTCAAGGTTGAATTCTCTGAAGGCATTACCATCGAGAAGGAACACCGTTCACCTGATGGCCAAGGCCACACCATGATGTTGACCGTTGGCACCCGTGGACCCATTGGTCTCAAGCCCGGTAAGAAGATGGAAATCTCCTACCCCCTCAACGCTCCTGACCCCTCGCCTGGCAATGGTCGCGTGGATGCACCTGCCCGAATCGAATTCAGCGCAGAGCGCTTTGGTCCAATTTGCACCCGTGAACCCGTTGATACACCGAGTTTGAAGGTTGTTCACAACCGCCGAAACTTCAGTGCTGGAAAGCAAGCCATCCCTCTAGGTGGCAAAGGCCGCTATGAAGTGTTGATCTTGTTCGAGAACAATGGAGACACGGCGCTCAGCGACCTTTACATCAACGATGTATTGCCTCCTCAGTTTGAAATCAAGGATTGGGAACTCAAGAGTGCCGATGGCAAGCGGGATGACGTCACCATGACCTCGGAAGACGGCGAAGGTGGCCTCCACATCGTTTGGCACGTTCCAAAGGTCGAGAAAGGCGAACGCCTCGAAGTGTCCTTTGACATCAAGGGCTCTGGTGAAGTGGATGCTGAAGCATTGAATCGATTCCACGGCGTTCACTTTGGTGATGAAATTGAATCCGATGATTTGCCAGCGATTGAATCCGAAGCTGAGCCAGAAGCCGAAGAAGCAGAAGCCGCCGATGGTGGAGATGATGCAGAAACCGCCGATGCTGCAGATGAAGTGGAATCCAGTGAATCAGAAGAGGACAGCGCACCCAAGATGAAGTTCCGTGAAGACATGCTCGGTCGCGTCATGAAAGCGGCAGGCATTGATGCGGCTCATCGAGATGAGTTCGTAGCGTTCGCCGCTGATTACGACCACGATGACAATGGCTACCTCAAGAAGGCTGAATTGGAAGACGCCGCAAAGGCTTGGCAAGAGGCCCATGCCGATGGCGAAGCTGCTGAGGACGAACCAGAAGCATCATCAGAAGAAGAGGCCGAAGCATCAACCGAAGAAGCAGAAACCGATGGTGCTGCTGAAAAATCGTGCATGATTTGTGATATGATGGTTCCCGCCGACGCCGCTACATGTGCCGCCTGTGGTTTCACGTTCGTAGACCTTTGAAACGCTCATTGGTTGAAGGCATCTAAGGGCGTGTGAACGCCTCGCTTGTAAGTGGTCTAGCCATCAAGCAGGTAAGACCCATTGAGGCCATTCTTCGTGCTCTGGTGACCGACTGACAATCACAATCACTGGCCTCTTGAGCCCCATGAGGACTTCAGCGAGAGGGCGGACGGTGGAAGGTGGAACGACCCCATCTCGTAGGTCAACGGCGAGCCAAGCTTTCGGGTATTGGTCGGCCCACGCATTCAGTTCTGCCTCGATACCGCTGGGTGGGACGCCTTGACGGACGCTGGCGATGAAACCCCAACCTTCGGGACATTTGCGTTCTGCGTCAGTCCAGAAGAACACCTTGGGAGTGGCTGGGAGTCGTTCCAGTTGTTCACTGGCCTCCATTTCCGTGGCACAGACCGGTTGGCCAGGCATTGGCATTGGGAGTGGATAACGCCACGTCGGAGATACATCCAAGGGTTCTCTCTGGCGCATGAGACCCCTAAGAGGGCCGAAGGTTTGAACTTCACGCTTCCTGCATCAGAACGCCAACATTCCTCAAAACCCATGCTAACCTTCATGCCCTACCGTCGCCGGGTTGGGAACATGGCCAACGGTTCGTCGCCTCCACCACCCCCTCCTCCAGGCGGTTCCATGTTTGTCATGCTGATGTTCATGATCTTGATGACCGTCTTGATCATGACGCCTTCCATCCGGACTTCGCTTGGCACCACCGCCGACCCCTTGCTCTCCCCTCTGCTTCCAGAGGAGTCTTTTTTCGTGATTACCGTCATGATCCTGGGTATCTTTTCCATGACGTTGAACACCGTCATTCGTAACTTCTTTGTCGACCCCATGGACCAAGCCCACATCGGTCACCGTCAAGGTCAAGTTCGCCAAATTATGAACGAAGCCCGCCTCTCTCGGGACCCGATTCTTCAAGAAAAAGCGATGACGCTCCAGCAGCAAATGATGCCAGAACAATTGGAAGTTCAAATGGGCGCCATGAAGCCCATGATGTTCACCATGATTTTCATCATCGGTATCTTTGCATGGCTCACCACGAAGGTTGAGACCTTCCGTGTGGATTATGTCTCGCTTCCATGGGCACCGGAGTGGCATCTTTTGGAAGGCAAGTTCCTCTTTTTCCCCGCCTGGATTTGTTGCTACATCTGCATGAGTGCCGCCTATGGCCGTGTTCTTGACCGCCACATCAAACTGGCACGCTACAAATCTCACCCACTCGTGGTCTCCGGTGAAGTGTTGAAGGAACCTCTTCTTCACCTCGTCGCCACGAAACCTGCAGCGACCTCCTCTCAGGCCAAGAAGCGTCAACAACGCTCAAAACGTAGTCAGCAACAACGAAAGCGCTCTTCTTCCACATCTGCAAAACCTGCAGCAGTCCAGGAATCTGCGGGTCTTCTTGCTGGCATCGCCTTGGAATGTCCTGAATGCGACAGCGACGTCATTACCCACGATGGTCCGAGAGTGAAACGATGCAACATTTGTTTTCATGAATGGGTCGTGTAAACATGGTCCGTTTGACCGTCTCAGGACATCCGGGAAGCGGAACAAGCACCCTTGTTCGGGGATTGATGGACCGTTTTGGTTGGACCTGTTTGAATGGAGGAGATGTCTTTCGAGAGGAAGCCAAACGGCGTGGAATGTCGCTTGGTGATTTTGGAGAACTTTGTAAAAATGAGCTTGATGTTGATCGCTCGTTGGATGAACTCCTTCGACAACGGATGCAAGGAGACGATTCGGCAGACATTGTCGAATCGAGATTGGCGGGTTGGTGGGCCTACAAACTCGAACTCCCCATTGTTCGTCTTTGGCTCGATGTGAGCGACGAGGAACGTGCACGGCGGGTGGCTGAACGGGAAGGCTTGACCCTTGAGGAAGCGCTTCATGCCAACCATCAGCGTTCGGCAATCGATGGTGAACGTTTCAAGTTGCTTTACGACCTTCTCCCTGAAGATCCTGAGCCTTACACTCATGTTTTGGACGCAACGGTCCTCAATGCATCTCAAATACTGGACGCTGTCGTCGCCATATTGGAGGAAGCACAATGAGCGTCCATGTTCTTGATTCGAAGCCAACAACGGACGATGCCTTTGGTACCGTCCCTGATGAACGAACGCTTGAGCAACGGCTCGCTTCTGGATTTATCCTCGTGGACAAACCTGCGGGCCCCACCTCCCATCAATTGGCTGCATGGGCTCGTGATTTGCTTGGACTCGACCGACTTGGACATGGAGGTACGCTTGACCCCTTTGCGACAGGTGTTCTCCCTTTGATGGCCGGACGTTGCATGAAGATCACCAACAAGATTCTCAAGCACAAGAAGACCTACATTGCCGTGTTTCGTTTTCGCACGATGCCTGACGAAACGGATTTGAAGACCACGATTGCTTCAATGACCGGACGTATTTACAACGTACCTCCAGAAGTCTCTGCGGTGAAGGTGCAGGTGAGAACCCGTACCATTCATGCTTTTGAGTTGCTTGATGTTGAAGGGAACGATGCTGTTGCTCGTATTTCCTGTGATGCAGGAACCTACATACGAACCATGGCCCGTGATATGGGATTGTTGCTCAACACGCCAGTCACCCTGAAGGAATTGCGAAGGGAAACGTCAGGAATGTTTGACCTCAATGATTGCGTCACCATGGACCAGTTGGCCGACGCCGTTTGGCTTTGGAAAGAATGTGGACAGGAAGAGGCTCTCAAGGCGATCGTTCATCCCATCGAGAAATTGCTGGTTGATGTGCCTCGTTGTCAGGTCAAAGACAGCGCCGTCGCTGCGTTGGCCTATGGTGCTCCGTTGTTGCTTCCGGGCCTCATCTCAATTCCAAAAGGACTGAAGAAGGGTACAGAATTGATGGTTTCATCCCTCAAGGAGGAAGCCGTTGGCTTTGTGAAATTGAAAGCCGATTCAAACGACATCATCGCCATGGAAACTGGAGAAATAGCACGGCCAAGCATGGTCCTGATGGACACCGATGTTTACCCTCGGCGTTGGACAACTTCGTCTTGAGCATCAAGCTTCGATGTATTCTTCGTAAATGTATTCTTCCGTTTCAATGCGGATTTTCAGTTGAGACATGGTTCCCACTCCTGCTTTGTCAACCGAAGTTGAACGGTCCCCACGACCTCAAAGCAAGCGGCCCTTCCACGATTTGGTTATGAAGTTTGAGGGTTGTTTTCGCGTTATCCGACATGGGACATGCGTCCGCCATGGTTGGAAGCGACCTCCTCTTCATTCGATTTTCTTGATCTTCGCCGGCATCATAAACACCAGAAGAGCAAGTGCGCCCAGAGCGATGGCGACAATACCAATCCAGGCCGATTGACTCGAGAGCAAACCAGCGCTCTCATCCTCAACGTCGACTTCGAGTTCGTTGATGGCAACCAACTGCTCCATCTCATTGTTGGTTTCGTCGCCTTCTTGAATCTCAAGTCCTCGGTCAACCACGGCGCTAAATCGCAACACTCGTGCATCGAGCGGAACCTGCCAATCGCACATGACGGACTGGAGCTCTCCAGGTTGGATGATGGGGATGGTTTGGACACCGATGAGTTGTTCATCGGTTTGGCAACGAACCGAAACCATGGTCGCTTCAGTCTGACCTTGATTTCGCACAAGGACACGCATCGAGATGATGTCGCCTTGTTGCATCTCATCGTTATCGAAGTCGATGGACTCAACGAGGAGGTCTGGTAGCGCCATCACTTCGAGGTCAACTTCTCGGTCCGTGCAGCTCGTTTGGTCGCACACGGTGACCAGGATGGTGTGGAAACCCACCACTGGAGGAGTGACCGTAAGGACGCTGCTCGTCAAATCAACGCTGGCCCATGAACGGTTGGTGGACGCCGTCAGTGCTGATGTGGTGTCAACATCACTCCAGGTCATGTTGATGGCCGTTTCTAGTTCATGTTCCACGGGGATGATGGAAGGGAATTCAGCGATGACAGGAGGGTCATCAACCGGTTCAACGAGCAACATGAAGGTCTGACTCCAGGTATTTCCTGCCGGATCCATGACCGTGATGCCGATGACGGATTGCCCGCTCGCTTCTGCAAGCAAACGTAGACGCACATCCCCTTCAGCGAGGTCGACCGCCACCAACGTTTCGTCGCTGTTGGTGAACGAGATCTGCAAATCATCGTTCACAGCACGGTCATCGCTGCAGCGACTAAGGAACGGAAGGATGCTTCCACCATTGTCTTCGGTTAGCACTTGGTCACCAATTGGCTGACAAATCGGGTCTTCATCCCACTGAATGGAGTATCCTCCTGAAACAGCGAGGTCTGTAAACTCAAGAGCAGTGTGGCTCTCACTTCCATCTGAGTCCCATGTGAACCACGCTCGGATGGAAACGGTAAACGACGTCGCTCCAGGTTGCATGTAGGCGCCTATGGGCCATTCGTGGGTAAATGTCCCAAGGGCCATGGGCTGGTTGGACACTAACTCATCGTTCACGAACACCAACCAGCGTGAATAGTCCGCATCGATGCCATCATTGGTTCCGAACACACGTCCTGAGACGGAAATCGATGGGTCGTTGACGTCCACCCAAACGGCGGCTAAACAGCCATCGGTGACTGAGATTTTGACCGTGTAATGCTGCCCTTGTGGAAGCAGTGTGTTGGCTTGAAGGACGACGAATTCACCGAACGATTCTCCATCTGGGGACACAGCCACTTCCACGGTTGTATTGCCTGCTCCATCTTCAGCCAGTGAGTGATGTATGCGGCCAAGGAGTTGTTCGGGCGGGTGTGTGAACGGCGCACTTGTCCAGTCGCCAGAAGTGCCCTCAATGGTCGGTTTTAGCCCACATTCGTCCAAGGCGAGATTACTGGTTGTGCCTTCATCCAGTTCAAGTCCGAGGACTGGAAGGTCATGGCCTGAAAATTCAGAACTCGCAAATCCAACCTCTCCACCGTACCAGGGAGTTTGAACGGTGATGTCGAGGCCAACCGCGTCAACAACCAGCCTCGAGTCGTCAACACCGCCTGTCGAAACATAATCCAGGGTGAACACCATCTCGTTGATGTCATTCCATGTCCATTCCATCAGGTCCGTGATGTTCAATTTGAACGCAGAATTGTTGATGTAATCGAGGTTTCCTTGGGTGTGGGCAAACGTCTTGAGCAAATCAAAACCATCACCGTGTTGCACTGAGATTCGGACGGTATCTTTTGACAAAGCATCCGGGATTTGGAAGGCGCCCAACATGTGGACTTCGTACATTTGGTATCCCGAAAGTCCGCTGATGTCAAAGTCGGTCAGTTCGATCTCAGGGCCGGTGGACCAGGTGCTGGCTCCGTCTGGAGCGCCGGTTGAATAATTCGAATTGGTGGGTGATGTAGACGACCAAACCGTCATGGTGTCCAAATGAATTGGGCGGGTGTGAACCATGGTCATGCGCTGATCGGCCACCATGGTCTCAGTGTGGGTGGCAGCGTCCTGCGTGAAGGAGGTTTCAGCCCCGACGGTCCATGCTTCCACATCGTTGAACTCGCCTTGAGGAAAAAGGTCGACAACGCTCGTGCTGTGGACACTTCGGCCCTGTGCACTGGAAAGACAAGGTGAAATGGATAGCATGAGGAGAATCCAAACAAGGGAAAGTGCCTTTGACGAAGGTCGCATGTAAGTTTGCATAGCATGGCACTTCTTGAAACAAAGGGTTACCTGCTGCAAACAGAATGGACTTCTTTTCCGTCGGCGGCGCATGTTTGAAATACCTAGCCCATGAGGCGCTTCTACCTCTCATGGCTGTGGTGGTGTAGGGGTTAGCACGGCAGATTGTGGTTCTGCCAGCCCGGGTTCAATTCCCGGCCACGGCCCCATTCACAAATCTTGGTCACTGATGTGGTGACCCATCCGTTCACCTTTGGTTGCCAAGTAGGATCGGTTGTGCGTACCAACACCGACGATGAGAGGAGTTCGGGCAGCGACGTTGATTCCATGTTTGGTCAGTTGATTCACCTTTTCGGGATTGTTGGTCAACAACTCGACGTCGGCTACTCCCAACGATTCGAGCATTTCCGCGGCAATGGCGTAATCACGCCCATCAGCTGGAAGGCCAAGCATGAGATTGGCATCCAACGTATCGGCTCCCGCATCTTGAAGATGGTACGCCTGAATCTTGGCATGAAGGCCAATACCACGCCCCTCTTGACGCAAATACAGCAAGGTCCCCCAACCTCGCTCAACAATGGCATCGAGGGCGGCATGAAGTTGTGGCCCACAGTCGCATCGTGTGCTTGAGAAGACATCACCGGTCAAGCATTCTGAATGGAGGCGAACCAGCACCGGGTCTGGACCCGACATGTCGCCGAGGGTCAAGGCCACGTGGTCAAAACCGGTGGTCTCTTCATGAAAGACTTCAATCTTGAAGTCTCCTCGATCGGTTGGCAGGAAGGCCACACTGGGGACTTCACTTCGTGTCATCTTCATCCTTTCACCTCGATGAGAAATCGTATTTCCCCTTCATGTTCTTGCACATCCATGAGTTGATGCGGGCCACGTCCGATGAGCAACGGCATATCATGGAGCGTTTCTGGGTCATCAGCCAACACCTCAAGGATATTCCCAGTATTGAGGTGTTCGAGAGCCTCCCGTGTCTTAGCGACTGGAACAGGGCAAAAGAAGCCGAGGACATCAAGGCGGTGGGTGATGTTGGTGTGGCCATGCTCACCCGCCATGTACAGGCCAGCCACTGAACCGTTTTGAACACATGCTCCGAGTGTGACAATGCACCAAACCTTCGCATTGGCTTGCGAGAACTTTTCAACAACAAGCATGGTCTGCAACCATGGCGGCGACCCAAACGGCTCGTCCCGAGGGGGACATGTCTTGGAAGGAGGTCGGAGAACTCGGCCTTCGGTATGGGCGAATTCCCTTGGCCCTGATCGTCGTTGAACTCTTCTACTGGTTCTTGACCATGCCCTCCGACACCCTCGCACCCATCCAAGTCACTGAGGCATGGATTTGGAACGAACTGACCAACCTCATCTACGGAGAGGGCTCTGCTGTCATCAGTCATCACAATGGATGGTTGACTCGGATTGACCTGCTTCACGTTGATTTTCCCGGACCTTACGACAGTGTGGGACTCTATGTTTCGGACGAATGTGCCGGCGTCCATGAAATGATTTTTCTTTCTACGCTGGTCATGATGACCGACGGTGTTCCCCAGCGAGAGAAGCTGAAAGCCGTGGGCGTCATGTGTGGAATCGTGTATGTGTTGAACATACTTCGTTTGGTTGTCTTCTATCCAATCGCCGTCAATTCTTGCCTCGAGACACCTAACGTTCAAGCCTGCTTAACACCCATGTGGCAATTCCACGAAACGGTTTACACGTGGGGCTTCCTTGTGGTTCTCGTCAGCATGTGGTTGGTGTGGTTTCTGCGCTTCGGTGGCCCAGCCCGAACCCTTGAAGCGACCAAAGTCGACCCTTCTCCTTGGCGATTTTCAAAGCGAAGAATGTGGGAGAACAAGCACAAAGCATTGCTTGGAGCTGCGCTGCTGCTTTTCGTTTTGGCCATGACCAACATCTCAACCAACCAAGAAGCCATAGATGCAAGAGACACCCTCGCTTTTTGCGAATTCTCAAGTCAACTTTCTTCAGAATGTGGTGAGGCACAACAACGTTGGGACGATGCCATTGGCTATGCTTGGTCGCTCTCGGCTCTGGGGCTGGTGGTTGGTGTTGGGACCATGGTCACCGTTGAACGGCCGCTGGAAGACGGTACTTGGCCGTCAAAACCACAGCCAACTGAATCTGGAAATACAAATCCCCAGGTGGAAACGAAGACCAAGGGTCACCACGTGAAAAAGACGGGTTCATGGAAGCGTCGCGGCGAAGAAGAGTGAGTATTCACTCAACGATGACGGCCGTGAGGTTCTCACCGTTGTAGGGTCGCTTTTCCATGGCTTTCATGGCGGTTCCAATTTTGCTGCTGTGCAGACTGACGTAGGTGGAATCGTCGTCAAAACGAATGGTACCAATGGCGAGTTCATCGCATCGCAATTGCTCAACAAGCCAATTGGCGACGGAGAGCGGCGAGCCTGCTTGGTCGGGGTGGAGCGAGAGTTTCACGGTGACATAACCGAAGACATCGGCGGTTTCGCCAAAGTCTTCCTGACGGCGTACGGGGTCTCGGTCAATGCCTTCTGGCAATTCCGGGGCCTC
>Ga0066856_10000478_pt1 | contig 14894 bp, 13 predicted proteins | sample ETNtaG_5_FD_65605 | JGI IMG/M metagenome (GOLD analysis project Ga0066856, IMG submission 65605) | Marine microbial and viral communities from oxygen minimum zone, Eastern Pacific Ocean - ETNP201406SV205 | ecosystem: Environmental > Aquatic > Marine > Oceanic | place: Pacific Ocean: Eastern...
TTCATCATCTATTAAAACAGCATTGCACAATTCTTGAACATCGCCATTTCTATCTAAAAAATTCGATACATATTTTTTGTTGGCCGCCAACTCATTTAACGCCATTTCTGCCAAGTCAAGTTTATCCATGACTGGCCCTATTCTCCAAAACAGAATTTTGCAATATTATCTCCCCTGCACTCTACTCTGACTTAATATAAAAAAAAGGCAAGAGATAAATTCAGAATCTAAGTAACGACCTTTAATTTATATGCTTTAGATTCCCTAACTCATAAATTATGATTTAGCGATGATTGGTCTTTGGCTGAATGGAATTTCGGTTCCTAGGCATACATCAAAAGACTGGTTAAAAAAGCCCATCACTTAGCAATTGTACCTTTATAAAATGTCCAGTTATAACATTTCTTTTCAGATAACCGCCGAAATTAGATGAGAATTGCATTGTTTGAAGGACCAATCGGTCATGAAGTTACTTTTTACGTATATTAGGTAAAATCCTTTATTATTTCCCCAGACATGGTGAAGTGGGTCCACATATAAATTTCCTAAGTAAATAAATTTTATTAATCATCGAACTAACTATAATCTCTCTGATCATCAATTACCTTACCGTCTTTAGGTAATGAATTCACTTGAAAAATCTCTACATTTGCTCTCAATTTAAAAATATCTTTTCCTAAAGTTTCTAAATCTTCTTTGCTTATTTCGCTATTGGCCTCTACTTGAATAGTAATTTGGTCCATTTCATTTTGTCTTTTAACGACAATTCTAGCCTTAATAATACCTTTATTCCTTCGAACAAATTCAGCAACTTGCTCTGGCCTAACAAACATACCTTTAATCTTAGTAGTTTGATCTGCACGCCCCATCCATCCCTTAATTCGCACATTAGTCCTTCCACATGCACTTGTCCCAGGAAGAAATGCTGAAAGGTCGCCCGTAGCGAATCGTATTAAGGGATAATCACGATTTAAATTTGTGACCAAAACTTCTCCAACTTCTCCTTCATCAACTGGATTTCCTGTCCCTGGCGTTACTATTTCTACTAAGACGCCCTCATCAACAATCATACCTTCTAACGATTCAGTTTCATAAGCTATGAGGCCTAAATCTGCTGTTCCATAACTCTGCAAACAATTTATGCCCCTATCTTTATATTCTTGACGCAAACTTGGGAATAAAGCTCCTCCACCAACATGTGCCTTATTTATTTTCGATAAGTTAAATCCAAGCTCTTCTGCCTTATCCAAAATTACCTTCAAATAATCTGGCGTACCTACATAGGCGGAAACACCAAAATGATAACATGATGCAACTTGCATATCCGTTTGGCCAGTACCGGCTGGTAGAACAGTAGCCCCAATAGCCCTACCAGCATTTTCGTACATCATACCTGCTGGAGTTAGGTGGTATGAAAAGCAATTTTGAATAATGTCATTATCTCTAAAACCAGAGGCATAAAGGCCACGAGCACCTCGCCACCAATTATTTGACATTTTCCCTGGTTCAAATATAGGTCCTGGGCTTTGAAAAAGGTGATCAAACTCGGTTATTGGGATTGCATTATACCCCCCTAACGGCGGATTTTCCTTCTGTGCATTAGCTAGATCATTTTTCCTCAAAACTGGTAACTTTTGAAGCGAATTTATACTATAAAATGTATCTAGGTCTAAGTCGGAAAGGCTTTCTTTCATACCTTCACAGTGGTCACGCACATATTTTAAATGCTCAGGCAGAAGCTTTGAAAGATTTTCCTCTCTCTGTTCGTCAGTCCTGATTTCGAGTTCATCAAAATATTTTGCTGCCACTTTTAGCTTAACCAACGCTTACGCCGCCGGTAACTCCTAACATCTCTAAATGACTTTCTGCCACCTTCAGCCATACCCAGGTAGAATTCCTTAACATCTGGATTCTCTCTAAGGTCTTTCGCTGAACCATCCATCACGACCCTACCCGATTCCAATATATAGCCATAATGTGCAAATCTAAGTGCTATATTTGTGTTCTGCTCCGCTAAAAGAAAAGATACGCCTTCCTTCTCATTAAGGTCTTTAACAATTCCAAAAATTTCCTCCACTAATTGAGGGGCCAGTCCCATGCTTGGCTCATCCAGTAAAATAGTCTCCGGCTTGGACATTAATGCTCTACCTATAGCACACATCTGCTGCTCACCTCCAGATGTATATCCAGCCTGACTTCGTCTTCGCTCTTTTAACCTTGGAAAATAAGAATATACCATCTCTAAATCAGCAGATATTGCTGATTTTCCATCACTTCGTGTATAAGATCCAGTTAAGAGATTCTCTTCCACAGTTAAATGTTCAAAACAGTGGCGCCCTTCCATAACTTGTATAACACCTTTTTTAACCATGTTTGATGGATTTTCATGCATTATGGATTGATCTTTATAAGTAATGCTTCCCTTAGTAACTTCCCCACGTTCAGAATGCAAAAGGTTAGATATTGCCTTCAGTGTTGTACTTTTACCAGCACCATTACCTCCTAAAAGCGCAGTTATTCCACCTTGATGGACATTAAGGCTTACTCCCCTAAGAACCAAAATAATATGATTATATACTACCTCAATATTATTGACTTTTAGAAGCACTTCCTCTTTTTCTCTGCTATCTAACATTTTTTACTTTCTTAGAGTTTTAATTAATCTTTTTTTTGAATTTTGTCCTTTGGCCCAAACTATGAGCCAAAGGAAGTTTTATTATTATTTGCAGTGACCTGAAATATTGTTCTCAGCCGCATATGCAGAAGCATCTGCTTCAATAAGAGCGTCAACAACATCTCTATCAGCACCAACAAAGTCGGTAATCAACGACCAAGTTTTACTGCTAGCATCCCACTGCTGAATAGCACCCAAACCAGGTCCTCCATGGTTCTCACATGTTACATCAATAGTAGATGTGAAGTTATCAAAACCCATTTCAGTCCAACGAGCTTGGTCAATCTTAAGGTTCTCAAGACCATCTCTCATCATTCCAGGGGTTATGTCACCAGCACCATGAATTTTCTGTGCAGTACGAATTGCTTCAACCATGTAAGCAGCATTCAGCATACCTCTGCTATACAAAATAGTACCAACCTGGTCACCAGCACCAGCCGCATTTCCGGCATCAATGACATGCTTTTGGATATCCCTATACGCACCAAAATCAGTACCAGGTCTATTCATAGCTATAGCCTTATATCCATCGGACTTAGCACCTGCTGGCAAAACATCATTTTCTGACGCAGACCACCAAACACCAATGAATCTGTCCATTGGGAATCTAATTGATGCTGCTTCACTTATAGCAACCTGGTTCATAACACCCCAGCCCCACATTGTTACAAAGTCTGGCTTTTCTTTTCTAACTTGCAACCATGTAGACTTTTGCTCTTGCCCTGGATGGTCTACCGGAAGAAGAAGTAATTCATAGCCATGCTTTTTTGAAAGCTCCTCTAGTGTCCTTATAGGCTCCTTACCATATGCTGAGTTATGATAAACAAGCGCCACTTTTTTCCCTTCTAAAGATCCACCTTCCATATCCATCATATGCTTTATGATGATAGAAGCCGCATCCCAATAAGTGCCTGGAAAATTAAATACATGGCTAAAAGTATTACCGTCAGCCGCAGATGTACGTCCATAACCCATCGAATGAATAGGAATATCGTCAGCTGTTGCTTTTGGTATCAACTGATAAGTAATACCTGTTGAAAGTGGAAAATATACGAGAGCGCCTTGTCCCTTAGTAGACTCGTAGCACTCAACTCCTCTTTCAGTATTATAACCAGTTTCACATTCAAGTAGATTGATTGGAACGCCACCAACTCCTCCATCTCGAGCATTAATCATATTAATATAGTCTGTTACTCCGTCAGCATAAGGTATACCATTTGGAGCATAAGGCCCCGTCCTATAGCTTAGGAGCGGTATGGTATGGTCAGCACTCGCTGGGACCATTGACCCTACCAAAGCTGCCGCAACTGCGGCTAACGTAAATTTTTTCATTTTAAATATTCTCCCTTTACTTTCTAGTTTCCCCGACAGCAAGTGCCGAAGTTTCTCCAGCCAAGTCTAGTATGGAAATGGCCAAAGTCTCAATTTTTCCTTCAAAGTACGCCAGTAGGCTACTATACCATGCGGTTCTTTGATTAGGAAAAAAATAATTAATGCTCCAATAAAAACTATTTGGGTGAACTCTGCAATATCTGTTGGTATCCCGCAATATCCCACGAGAACATTCTTAAAAAATATTGGTAGCAAAATAATGAATGCAGCTCCAATCATTGACCCCAATATAGAGCCTAGGCCACCAATGATTATCATAAACAATACATCAAAAGATTTATCAATAGCAAAGGCCTCGGTGGGTTCCGCTGCTCCCAACCATACTGAGAAATATAAAGCTCCCGCTACACCAATAAAAAAACTGGAGACAGCAAAAGCTGATAACTTTGCTACAAGTGGGTTAACACCAATTATCTCAGCTGCAATATCCATATCTCTAATTGCCATCCAACTTCTTCCAATATGCCCTCTGACAAGATTTCTTGTAATCCAGGCAAAAATGAAAAGTAATCCAAGGCAGAAAAGATATGTTGCCCAAGGCGCTGTTGTGGGGCCAGTTACATCGATCCCCAAAAAGTCTCTTGTAGGCGCATTAATTTGTCCGGTTGGGGAATAGTTATAAGACCACTCCCACTTATTAAACAACCAAACCAGAAAAAACTGAGATGCAAGGGTGGCTACAGCCAAATAAAAGCCCTTAATACGGAGTGAGGGAAGACCAAACAGTACTCCAACAAGAGCAGTTACCAGGCCTGCAAGCATTATCACTAGAAACATATCTAAATTAGGAATCCCAGTCATAAGCTTAAAAGACGCATAGGCCCCTACCGCCATAAACCCACCGGTACCTAAGGAAACTTGTCCACAGTAACCCGTTAAAATGTTAAGACCTAAAGCGGCAATTGAATATATAAAAAAGGGTAAAAATACTGATTTTTCCCAATACTCAGTCACAAAAAATGGCACCACAAAAGTTGCTATAGCCATTAATCCCCAAAAAAGAATCTTATCTAAGCGCAACGTGAAAGTTGCTTGATCACTCTGGTATGAAGTCTTAAAGTCGCCAGCTTCCCTATAAAACATTCCCCTACACCCTCTCTATTATTTTTTCACCGAAAAGACCTTGAGGTCTGAATAGCAAAAATAATAAGGCCAACATATACGCAAACCAATTCTCAGTTGCACCACCAATCAAAGGTCCGATGTAAAACTCAAATAATTTTTCCCCGACCCCAATAATCAGGCCACCAACTATAGCCCCTGGAATTGAGGTAAAACCTCCCAACATTAAAACTGGGAGAGCCTTTAACGCAATAAGGGATAGGGAGAATTGTACACCCGATTTTGCACCCCACATTACTCCAGCAACCAAAGCTACCAACCCCGAGACCGACCACACAATCCACCAAATAGTTTCCAAAGAAATTCCAACTGATAAGGCAGCTTGATGATCATCTGCAACTGCGCGAAGAGCACGTCCCATTTTCGTATATTGCGAAAACAAAGTCAGACTAACCACTAGAACGATTGCAACAATGGCTGCAGATATCTCTAATTTATCAATAAACATATCTGTTGCATCCAAAATAATTTCAGACGGCCCTTCTGGCAATCCAATATTCAATTCTTTCACATTCGCGCCCCACATAAGGTCTCCAACACCTTCGAGAACATAAGCCAAACCAATTGTGGCCATGAATAAAATTATGCCTTCCTGATTAACTAGAGGTTTAAGTACAATTTGCACGATCAACCAAGCCAGTAAAACCATTACTCCTAATGAAAACAATAATGCTACTATAGTTGGGAACCCTGCGCCCCAATGCGTCGCATGCAATCCAAAAAGTGACAACAGATGCGCAAAAGGTATCTGACCAGTCTGAAATCCTACTAGCGTTAATGCAGCAAAAAGTGCCAACACTCCCTGCGCAAAATTAAAAATACCAGAAGCCTTAAAAATTAAAACAAAACCCAAAGCTACAAGGGCGTACATTACTCCAGCCAAAAGGCCAGAAATTAGGATTTCATAAAAAAATGGGTCTAAAAAAAACAAAATAATTACCTCTTAATTCTTGAGTTTTTACTAATCATGTGACACCCCTAAGTATGCGTCTATAACTTTTTGGTTGCTTACAATTTCCTTTGGAGTTCCGTCACCAATGTTTTTTCCATAATCCATAACCACAACTCTGTCAGCAATATCCATAACCACACCCATATCATGTTCTATTAGAGCCACGGTAGTTCCAAATTCTTCGTTTACATCTAAAATGAACCGGGACATATCTTCTTTTTCCTCAACATTCATTCCGGCCATTGGCTCGTCTAAAAGTAAGAGTTTTGGCTCTGCTGCCAAAGCTCTACCAAGCTCAACTCTTTTTTGAAGACCATAAGGGAGTTTGCCAACCTCAGTTTTCCTAATTGTCTGAATTTCTAGAAAGTCAATTACCTTTTCTACAGCCTCCCGGTTTTCATACTCCTCTTTTTCTGCCTTACCTTTCCAAAATACTTGAGAAATCATCCCAGATTTCATGTGAGTGAACCGACCGGTCATTATGTTATCTAAAGTAGACATGCCTTTAAAAAGCGCAATATTCTGAAAGGTTCTAGCAATACCTTGATATGCTATCTGGTAGGGCTTCATGGCTCCACGCTTTTGCCCATTAAACCAAACTTCACCCTCTTGTGGATGGTAAAATCCATTAATCACATTAAGCATTGAAGATTTACCCGCTCCATTTGGACCGATTATTGCTCTTACTTCACCTTCCAAGATATCGAAACTAACTCCCTCTATCGCAGTCACACCACCAAACCTGAGGGTTATATCCTTTACCTCCATTATTGTATTATTTTTCTTTTTCTCTTCCATTATTTTTCTTTTAAGTTCCTAAAGTAAAAGATTATCATTTAACTAATTTTGCACTTCTTATTTCCAAGGTTGCTGATATCGATCCTTCTCTGCCGTCTTCATATGTTACTTTAGTTTCTGTTTTTATAGTTTTCGACCCGTCGTATAATGCTTTTACCAAATCACTATACTTATCCTCTACAAACTGGCGCCGTACTTTTCGAGTCCTCGTAATTTCCCCATCATCCGGATCAAGTTCCTTATGCAAGACTAAAAAGCGGTCTATTTGACAACCTGATAGCATCTTATCCTTAGATATATCCATATTAACCTCGTTAATATGACCTTCAATCATACTATACACCTGAGGATGACCCGCAAGCTCCTGATAAGAAGCGTAAGCAATGTTTTCTTTTTCCGCCCAGTTACCCACAGAAGACAAATCAATATTAATAAAAGCAACGCACTTTTCTTTATCTTTACCAAAAAGTACTGCTTCAAGAATGTTGGGATAAAATTTTAGCTTGTTTTCTACATATTTTGGCGCAAACATTTCCCCAGATGCTAATTTTCCAACATCCTTAGCGCGATCAATAATTTTTAAGTGGCCAGTTCCATCTTCAATAAAACCGGCATCTCCAGTGGCCACCCAACCATTGTTATCTTTGGTTTCATTGGTACTTTTTGAATTTTTATAGTACTCAACAAACGAGCTTGGAGATCTATAAAGAACTTCTCCATTTTCTCCTATTTTCAATTCTACACCAGGAGCAGGAACCCCCACCGTTTCAGATCTTACTTCACCATCTGGCTGCATCGTCACAAATACACCCGCCTCAGTTTGGCCATATAACTGTTTCAAATTTATTCCTATAGATCTAAAAAACTCAAAAATTTCAGGCCCTATCGCCTCACCTGCGGTATAACCCACAGATACCCTAGACATTCCTAAGCTATTACGAAGAGGTCCATAAATGATTAAATCACCTAATGCATATAATGCTCTATTGAATAAACCTACACTCTTTCCCTCTAAAACATCTCCCCCGATTTTTTTTGCTAAATTCATAAAATAATGAAAGAGCCGCTTTTTTATATTACTAGCATCTTCAATCCTAATCATTATAGAAGTTAACAAACCTTCAAATATTCGTGGAGGCCCAAAAAAGAAGTCCGGACCGATCTCCTTGAGATCAGTCATAAGAGTATCACGGCTTTCTGGACAATTTATGCACAACCTTCCAAGGGGGGCCATGCATGTAGAAAAAATAAAATCCCCAACCCAAGCCATTGGTAAGTACGAAACAACTTCCATTCCTGGCCTAAGCTTATCAAAACTAATGGCACCACTAGCTGCGGTTAAAATATTGGCATTGGAAAGGACAACACCCTTAGATTTACCTGTAGTACCCGAGGTGTAGAGGATCACACCCGTTGATTCACTTGTTTGAGCTTTTTTTCTTTTTTCAAATTCACTCAAAGTCTTTTCAGTTGAATTCTCTCCTAGTTCAAGGGCTTTTTGGATGCCAATAATGTCATTACTTTCATAACTTCTCATACTTTTATCTTCTAGAAATAAAATCTTTTCAACATTAGGAAGCTTTTCTCCCAATTCAATAACCTTATCAACTTGCTCCTGATCTTCAGCAATAATTATTTTTGCTTCGCTATGTTGAAGCACGTGGAGCATTTCTTCAGCCACAGCATCTTGATAAATAGGAACCGGGATACCTCCAGCCATTTGAATGCTAAACATTGCAGAATAGAGCTGTTGACGATTATTGCCGACTATAGCTACTGGTGACTTATCTTCCATTCCAAGCTCAATAAGGCCCAAAGCTAAGTTGTTAGAATTTTTCGAGTAATCAGACCATGTCCAAGTTTGCCAGATCCCAAATGCTTTTTCCCTTACTGCGGGAAAATTTGGATATTTTTTAGCATTTTCTTCAAGCACCTGCCAAATTGTAGAATATTCTTTCAGCACAGCTGTATTATCTGTCAAAACTTATCTCCCTAGAATCTTTTTTTATAACTTTTTTATAACGATTAAACATATTTTTCATGAACTTCAAGGGATCAACTTAAGTTTGGCAACTATATCTTCCTAGGTATTGTCCTAGTTTAATTCAAACTAACTCCAAAGCGATAGCTGTAGCCTCGCCGCCACCTATGCAAATAGCCGCGACCCCGCGTTTAAGGTTGTTTACTCTTAAGTTATTTAGAAGAGTTACAATTATCCTGGCTCCCGAAGCTCCAATTGGATGGCCTAACGCACAAGCACCTCCAGAGATATTAATTTTATTTCTTTCTATATTAAGCTCTTTCATGAAAGCCATGGGAACTACAGCGAACGCTTCATTAACCTCCCACAAGTCAACCTCATCCGGACTCCAATTTACCTTATGTAATAGTTTTTTAACTGCCGGAATAGGTGCAGTTGAGAACCAAGACGGCTCGTTTGCATGTCCAGCATGACCAACTATCTTGGCTTCACAATTTAAACCTCGCCTGAACATTTCCTTTTCCCTCATTAACACTAGTGCTGCAGCACCATCAGATATAGATGAAGAGTTTGCTGCTGTCACTGTGCCTCCATCCCTAAAAGCAGGTTTTAAATTTGGTATTTTTTCAGGTCGTGCATTTCGAGGTTGTTCGTCCCTATCGGTGATGATTTCCTCTTTCCTATGAATCCTGCTGACAGGTGTAATTTCGTTTTTTGTGTTTCCACATTCTTCAAAAGAAATTGCGCGTTTTAAAGATTCTAAAGCGTACGAATCTTGATCCTCTCTAGTGAATTGAAATTTTTCTGCACAATCTTCAGCAAAAGTCCCCATTAACCTTCCTTGCTCGTATGCATCTTCCAACCCATCAAGAAACATGTGATCAAGTAGACTTCCATGGCCCAACCTTAGCCCAGATCGAACTTTTGGCACTAAATAAGGAGAATTTGACATACTTTCCATGCCCCCACAAACTAATATATCTTTGTCGGCATCCTTAAGATGGTTATACCCCATTATGGCTGTTTTCATTCCGGACCCACACATCTTATTTATTGTTGTCGCTGGGGTTTTATCGCCAAGACCTGCAAAAATACTAGCTTGCCTTGCAGGAGCCTGACCTTGGCCTGCCTGCAGAACACACCCCATGTAAACTTCACTTATATCTGACCCCAATACTCCTGCAGCCCTAATGGCACCTTTTATTGCCACGGCACCTAACTCTGCTGCAGACATATCGGATAAGTCTCCACCCAATCCGCCCATAGGAGTACGTCTACCTCCTAAAATTACCACTGGATTATCCAAAACACCCTCCATTATAACTTAAGCTACATTTGAACTAATATGACTTAATCTTTGATTTATTAATTTTTCGGCGTCACGAATGATACGGTCTATTAGCTCCTTGCAAGTAGGGATATCATTAATTAAGCCTGCTACCATACCACAAGACCAAGCCCCTGAGTCCATGGCTCCATCTTGCATAACTTTTGGATACACTCCGGCTACCTCTTCCATAATATCCTCAATTTTAAGGTCATTACCAAGATTTTTCTCCTTTTTAAGCAATTTTTCTACTGCAGCATTATTTAAAACACGTTCGGTATTCCTTAAAGGCCTCATAACTAATCTTGTGTCCAGCTCCGAAGCCGCTAGTATTGCGGCTTTCACATTTTCATGGACTGGCGCCTCTTTAGTAGCTATAAACCTAGTCCCCATATTCATTCCCTCAGCTCCCATAGCCAGAGATGCTACAAGTGATCTCGCATCTGCCATACCTCCAGAAGAGACAAAAGGTATCTCAAGTTCGTCCGCAGCCCTTGGTAGTAAAATCATATTGGGAATATCGTCTTCCCCTGGATGCCCACCACATTCGAAACCATCCACTGAAACTGCATCACACCCTATTTCTTGTGCCTTAAGAGAGTGTCTGACTGAAGTACATTTATGAATTACTTTAATTCCTGCATCTTTCAAAATAGGCATCACCTGTGATGGATTTCTCCCAGCAGTTTCAACTATTTTAACGCCACCTTCTATAATAGCTTTTATATAACCGGGGTAATCTGGAGCTTTCATCACGGGAAGAAAAGTTAAATTAACCCCAATAGGCTTATCTGTCATATCTCTACATTTAGAAATTTCATTCGCTAAGTCGCTAGGGGTCTTTTGAGTAAGCGCTGTGATTATTCCTAACCCACCGGCATTTGAAACAGCGGCTGCTAATGGTGCAAAGCCAACATAATGCATACCGCCTTGTATTATCGGATGCTCTATTCCAAGCATTTGTGTAATTCTAGTTTTCATTTCTTATACCCTTTTGTTAAACGATATGGCAAAATTTTGCCTTTGCTCACATTAATGTTTTTTAAATTGAGTATAAAATATGAATTGTTTATAATCAAATAGATAAGAACTCTATGAGTGAATCAAACCATTATCTCTGACAAGGAGGATATAATGAAACTTTTCTATGCACCTGAATCTCGCGCAGTCAGAACGGCATGGCTTTTAAATGAACTAAAATTAAAGTTTGAAGTGGTAAAGTTTTATATAGGAGATCCAAAAATGCGTGCCCCAGAATATTTGGAAAAGAATCCAATGGGACGAGTGCCCATTCTGGAGGATGGCAATGTTAGGATCTCGGAAAGTACTGCAATAGCACAGTATTTAGTAGCAAGATATGATAACGATGGTATGCTATCGCCACATCCAGAAAGTCAAGATTTTCCTGCTTATTTACAATGGATGCACTTCGCAGAGGGCATGATAATGCCGCCAGTAAATACAATAGTAGTGGAAACAATTTTACTCTCCCCGGAAAAAAGAAATGAAGTTAACTTGGGAAGGGCGACAAAACTCCTTAACAGAGCTTTATCTGTTTTAGATACCTATTTAGAAGGCAAAGATTTTCTGGCCGGAAAATTTTCCGCCGCCGACACAATTACAGGCCATGCATGTATTGTGACAAAAAATTTGGGCGCTGACCTGTCTGATAAGCCGAATATTGCATCATATCGTGAACGGCTTCTCGAAAGACAGGCCTTGAAGGATGCTCTAGATATCAAACAATAAATTGATGTGGTTAAATTGACAAAGCTTAATACTGGAACCGATCAATTGCTATGCGAGATACGTGAAAAAATTGCGTTGGTTACACTTAATCGTCCAGAAAAAAGAAATGCGCTAGGAGACAAAATTACTCCTGCCTTAAGAAATATACTTTCCATCCTAGAAGATGATCAAACGGTGAAAGTTATTATAATCACGGGTTCTGGCAGAGCTTTCTGTGCAGGTGGAGATATAAAGGATATGAGTAGTGATACAAAAATTGAACTCTCTATAGATGATCAGATTAGTGAACTTACAAGGAAGCAAAATGAATTAACCCTCAGATTGTTTAACCTTAAAAAGCCAACAATTGCTATGATTTCTGGACCCGCTGCGGGAGCAGGATTTTGTATTGCCCTAGCATGCGATTTAAGAATTGCAAGCGATACTGCCTTTTTTTCTACCAGCTACAGGAACGTTGGCCTCCCAGGTGATTATGGTGGTACTTGGCTTTTAACAAAGCTTGTAGGCCCAACTCTAGCAAAAAAGTTTTATTTTTCTTCTGAAAAAATTGCTGCACAAAGGGCTTTGGATTTGGGAATTATTACGGACATAACTTCTGAGGCGGAACTGGAAAATTCAACATTTATGTTAGCTAGAATGATTGCGGATGCTCCTCCCACTGCAATTTTCAACATGAAGAAAAATATTAATCACAGTATGCAGTCCAGCCTTGAAGAAACACTTAAAATTGAAGCTATTGACACAATTCGAGCCATCAATAGTGAAGAACATAAACATGCAGTAAGAGAATTTATTAATCTAAGAAAAAGACAAAAAGGATAAAAGTTTGCCCAGAAAAAAACCTGTAGCATTTATTGTAGGCGCCGGAGATTATATTGGAGCTGCAGTTGCCAAACGTTTTGCCTATGGAGGGTTCAAAGTTTGCGTCGGCCGAAGAAATTTTGACAAATTGACTCCTCTTGTAAATGAAATCAAAGAAAATGGGGGAGACGCTATTCCTTTTGAATTTGATGCCAGAAAAGAGGACGTTACAGAAAAAGTATTCAAGGAGATAGAACAAAATATCGGACCCCTTGATTTGGTAGTATTTAACCCTGGTGGAAACGTCTATTTCCCGATTTCTGAAACCACTTCTAGGGTATTTAGGAAGGTTTGGGAGATATCTTGTTTTGCTGGGTTTTTGACAGGCAGGGAAGCTGCAAAATATATGATACCCAGAAAGAAAGGATCAATTTTTTTTACGGGAGCTACTGCATCAATGCGTGGAAGCTCTGGATACTCAGCATTTGCTAGTGGCAAATTTGGACTAAGAGCTTTATCCCAATCAATGGCCCGCGAATTGGGGCCGCTAAATATTCACGTGGCTCATTTAATTGTTGACGCTGCTGTGAACACAGCATTCGTGCGGCAATTATTTATTAACAAGGGAACAGATCCAGATACCTTACCAGAAGATACTTTAATGAAACCATCCTCAATCGCGGAGACCTACTGGAACCTTTTTCATCAAACTAAAGATGGCTGGACACATGAAATTGATTTAAGACCTTTTGGAGAAAAATGGTAATGAAGATTGAATTTTATTTTGACTTTGGTAGCCCTAATTCCTACCTCAGTCATTTGGTTATTCCGAAAATTGAGCAAAGAAAAAAAGTTAAGTTTGATTATATTCCGATTTTATTAGGAGGTGTCTTTAAATTGACCGGAAACAAGTCACCAGCAGAAAGCTTAACAGGAATAAAAAATAAAAGCGAATATGCAGAAATAGAAACTAATAGATTTCTTAAAAAGAATGAGATTAATAATTACAAGTTTAATCCTGATTTCCCAATTAACACGTTAGCTTTAATGCGGGGGGCGACGTTTGCAAAAGAGAAGCCATACTACCACCCTTATATCAAGTGCATATATCAAAGCATGTGGGAAAAACCGAAAAAACTCGATGACCTGTTTGTATTCGAAACGGTGTTAAAAGAGTACAACCTTCCCAGTGAGGAAATAATTCACGGAATTCAAAACAAGGAAACAAAAGAAATGCTTATAGACAAAACTTCTGAAGCGGTAGAAAAGGGCGTCTTTGGGTCGCCAACATTCTTTGTTGAAAATGAAATATTTTTTGGTAAGGACCGACTAGAAGAAGTTGAGCTCGAGATAGAAAAAAGAGCCACCGAAGTGGCTCAAGTCTAGGGAGGATATGCTCGAAGAGCATGTCGTTAAATTAATTAATTCACTTTGTATATTCAATATTTTTTTTGTCATAGCCGCTATCTCAGAAATGCATAGCTACAATAAATCGCAAAGCAAAATTCTATAAATTTCTTTTATCTACCACCCTTACAGCTTTACCTTCTGATCTTGCGACAGACCCTTCTTCACTGATATGAACTTTTACACTCACCCCAAGGGATTTTTTGATATTTTCTGATAAAATTCGTTGGTATTCCTGAATTTTAGCAACCTCTCCCAGCTTTGATAACTCAACACTTATAAGCATTTCGTCGAGCCTCTCTTTTCTAGAAAGCTCTATTTGAAAGTGAGGTGCTAACTCCTTAACTTCCAATATCTTTTCCTCTACTTGAGTTGGAAAAATATTAACACCTCTGATTATAATTAAATCATCTGACCTACCGGTAATCTTTTCCATCCGTCTCATTGTTCTGGCAGTTCCTGGCAACAATCTTGTCAAATCTCGAGTTCTATATCTTATTATTGGGAATGCCTCTTTGGTCAAAGACGTAAAAACTAACTCTCCGCTTTCACCGTCGGCCACAACTTCTCCAGTATGAGGGTTAATAATCTCTGGGTAAAAGTGATCCTCCCAAATATGAAGTCCATCTTTTGATTCAACACATTCATTTGCAACACCAGGCCCAATAACTTCAGATAATCCATAGATATC
>Ga0066856_10000479_pt1 | contig 14869 bp, 15 predicted proteins | sample ETNtaG_5_FD_65605 | JGI IMG/M metagenome (GOLD analysis project Ga0066856, IMG submission 65605) | Marine microbial and viral communities from oxygen minimum zone, Eastern Pacific Ocean - ETNP201406SV205 | ecosystem: Environmental > Aquatic > Marine > Oceanic | place: Pacific Ocean: Eastern...
TTATTGATGGTGATGCCTTCGTAATTGTAGATCACCCTGATGCAAAACCAAATCGTCTATCATGGATGCCGGATTTAGTTCCTGTACAACATGACAAATGTGCTTGGGGATGGGAAGGCGATGGCCAAACATCCACAAGTCCTCCAGAAAAAGACCTCGTTCTATGCACATCTGTATTGCTTTCTTGGATTAGAAGGCTTATCTCTATGCGTCACCAAAGAGGTGAAGCTGGATTGGAAGAATTGCCAAAAGGATTCCAGGTTATGCCATCCTCCAGTGAGTTAGAAAGCGATGGAAATACTCTGAAGCTTTCAATGATTGTAGATTTGGGAGAAGGTGGTTTAGTTCGCCCTTGGGCTAGCATAAGCGTAGATGGTGAGGCGAAGATGAATCCAGCACCTGACGGCCTAGGAGAAAACTGGGTAAAAATCCATGATGGAATTGCTAACCTAATGCTAACCGCAATCGAAACATTGCCGCACCAATTACTACAGGCATCTGGCTTACAAACCGGTTGTGGAAACTTGTCTATTCAAGATGGTTGGATCACTGTTGACTTTGATGAATGATAACTTCAGAAGTTATCTTGCAGTCTGTTCGCAAGCTGTTTGAAACACTGCAATACTTTTCATGAGATTTGTGAACAACTCTTTCAACTAACTTTTTTGGAACATTGCCTTCTACATGATAAACAAAATGCATTGAAGTGAAGTAACGGGGAGATTCATCATTCCGCGTTGAATCCATATCGACCCATACTCTAGAAAAATCCCTTTCTTTTAACCCGATTACAACATCGACTATTGAACATGCACCTACCATCTGCAAAGCAAGTTGCATGGGGCTAGGTCCTTCTTCCCAATTCATCTCAATGCGTTGGCCATTGGAGTTAATCCCCACCATATTTTTGCCGCCGGTCCATTCAACAGTTCCTTGCATATTTTGTCCAACTCTCACTACAAGATGAAACCACCGTCGACCGCTGTGTTGATGAAGGGGGTCAAGTTGGCCTGTGATGAGCACCATGTCAGGCAGTCCAATCACAATGGAAAACGGAGTCTTAAGCGTACCAAATAATCCAATTGTTCACTACATAGAAGGAGATGGAATTGGCGTTGATATTACACCAGTAATGACTGAAGTCGTTGATGCCGCGGTTTCAAAGGCTTATTCAGGAAGTCGTAAAATTTCTTGGAGTGAAACTCTAGCCGGAGAAAAGGCATTCAACAACACTGGTGAATGGTTGCCAGAAGCAACACTAGATGCAATGAGAACTGGATTAGTCTCAATCAAGGGCCCTCTTACCACGCCAGTAGGCGGCGGAATTCGTTCACTCAATGTAGCATTAAGGCAGAAATTAGACCTGTTCGCTTGCGTAAGGCCTGTGCGCTGGTATGAAGGAACTCCTTCTCCAGTAAAAGCGCCAGGCGATGTTGACATGATTATTTTCAGAGAAAACAGTGAGGATGTTTACGCTGGAATTGAATGGGAAGCCGGCTCAGAAGGTGTTGCCAAGGTAATCGATTTCTTAGTCAATGAAATGGGAGTTGACAAAATTAGATTCCCTGGAACATCAGGTATTGGAATCAAGCCAATCAGCAAAGAAGGAACTGCAAGAATAGTACGCGCAGCAATCCAATATGCTGTAGACAATGACAAAGATAGCGTGACTCTTGTACACAAGGGTAACATCATGAAATTTACAGAAGGAGGATTTAGAGACTGGGGCTACCAACTTGCAAAGGACGAATTCGGTGCTACTGAATTAGACGGTGGACCTTGGTGTACCTTTGAAAATCCAAACACTGGTAATACAATCACCATTAAAGACGTGATTGCTGATGCAATGCTACAACAGATCATCACTCGTCCAGCTGAGTATGGAGTTCTAGCAACAATGAATCTCAATGGCGACTACATCTCTGATGCATTGGCTGCTCAAGTTGGTGGAATTGGAATCGCACCAGGTGCAAACATCAACTATGACACTGGAATTTCTATTTTTGAAGCAACTCATGGTACTGCTCCTAAATATGCTGGACAAGACAAAGTAAACCCAGGTTCTCTAATTCTTTCTGCTGAAATGATGTTGAGACATATGGGTTGGACTGAAGCAGCAGATCTAATCGTAACTGGAATGGAAGGGGCGATTTCAGCAAAGACTGTAACTTACGACTTTGAAAGATTGATGGATGATGCTGAATTGTTGTCTTGCTCTGCATTCGGAAAGGCAATAATTTCCCATATGTAATTTTGAGTAAATTTCCATCTGATTCAAGATGGACTTGTGCCAAACTGTGACTTTGAGATGTAGAACTAATTCTCAGTAGTGGCTAAATCACCTTAGCCATGAATTCAAATCACTGCTGTTAGCGATTACGCCAAATCCAAATCTCTCTTCAATGGCCCTTGCAACCAATGCGAAATCAGAATCCCTAGTTGCAATCAATATACTTCCTAGTTCGTCCAATGGTCGATTTGCCATTGCAGTGCACAAACACATTAGCTTCTGGTCCGCAGTTTCGGGATATATGTCCTTGTCTGCGATTACGGTTCTCATTGGCTCTCTACCATGCATCCTTTTCATCGCTGTAATCTCATCGTAAACATCACTGTGTTCCAACAAGAACTTCTCTAAACCAGCACGAATATTCTCATCCTCAGATTCATCTTCAATATGCAAATCTAATGGCTTCCAAGTAGAAAATTGAGATATTACTTCATTGGCTATTCCAACCAGAGATTCTTCATTCAAGACCGAGTTTAAATCCTCTTCAGAGACTAACGTTTCTGTAAATCGCTCTCCAATTCTTTCAACATCTTTTGCGATTGAAACCAATTCGTTTTGAACGATCTTAGGTAACCAAAGGTGGATTACTCCCTCATCTGCACGATGTTTGAGAATACGATGGAATCTACCTCTCCCTCCAACATCGAGTGCTGCCTCAGAATTTATTCCAAGTTTTTCAGAGATTCTGTATTGCAGTTCATCAATCAGTATATTCGTATCGATGATGACAAGTGGAGTAAGTGCAAGATAGCGTAGGTATGATCTCTGCTTTACAGGAAGTTGATGGCGATGTGTTGCGAACAATCTTCTTTCAGCATCAGCAAGTCTCTTTTTGTCCAATACACCAAATTTACCAGAGTTTTGCGCTCTTTCAAGCAACATGAGCCCTTCGAGTGGCTTCTCTTCCGATGCACCTAGGGCAATTTCGTATATTTCTTCACCAGATGGCTCATGTAACATCGCTTGAGCATATCGGTTTTCGAAAGTGTGCCGATTTCTACGACGTTCTCTTTGTAACGAGTTCAGTGCCGCCTTTACTCTTCCAGAGAATGGTTCTCTAGGCAATGGGCGGGGGTGCGAATTGGGGTAATTTCGTAACATGTCCAGTTCTTCTTCTGAATGCTTAACTCTCTCTACATTCTCAATTTTACCAAACTGGTCTTCTTGTTGAACTGTTTCAGTTCTCTTCACGAAATTGGTTAGCATTCTAGTTGCTTCATCCGTGTTTCTCTTATTGGCTGCTACATGTGAAACGTTGAGATACAACTGGAATCTCTTTGTTAATGCTGATTTTAAAGCAGGCTCTTTTTCTAACAATGATACAGCTTCAGACCACTGCTCAGCATGTGCCAAATGTATCAGCGCTTTGCGGTGCAATAGTATCTTGTGTTCATAATCAAATTCTGCATGATCTCCTGCCTTCTTGTAATCTCGTGCAGCATTTAGTTCGTCATTGTTACTTACGTGCATTGCTGCTCTAGCTAAGGTGTGCCATGGGGACTGGGGGTCATTTTCTTGATACCAGGAAACTAAATTTGTTAATCCAATATCATGTTCTAGCACTAAATGTCGTACTGCATGCATCATTGGCATAGCAGTTACATCTCCAGAAAGCAGACCATCAAGTAAATCTACGACGCCTTTTGATTTACCTGTCTGTAATAACCAAGATGCGCGATTGAGCCGTAAAGTATCGATTACTGCATTGAACAATCTTGCCTCAATGTCTGTTAAATCTGCATCGGAGACACTCTTGATTAAATTATCCAATACCTTGGAATCAGCTAATCCGTCTCCTCCGTCCTTGAGAGCCTGCTTACAGTTGTTAAAGGCTTTAATTCCGTTTTTGTCAAGAGTATCAACAACCCAATCATCATCAGATTGTGCAGCACCATCCAACATCAAAATTAGGCCTTTACTAGCTGGTGAAAAGGCGTCAGGCACTTCTGCATTTTCTACGGTAGAGAGTGCGTTTCTTCTTGCTGTTCTAATGGTTTCAAAATCCCATCCTTTGGAATTAGCAGGGAGTAGGTGAACCACCAATAAAGTAGCATATGGGTATTCAATACATATCTTTTCATCGACGAATAAGACTTCTGCTAATCTTGTAAAATCTAAATCTCTAGAGAAAATATCGATTGATGCACCAATGCCTAAAGATGCTCCTGTATCGTGAAGTCTACGGGCTGCAGCAGAACGTAGATTGTCTTCAAGGGTATTGTCTTTTACGATATTTGAGAGTGCTTCTTCAGACAATAGTCCGACTTGTGAGATCAACCAATCGGTTGCATTTTCACCCAGTTCTTTGACCAAAGGAAGTAGAGTGTTCATTTCCGCATCCGACTCGACTGTCAAAGACGTCAGTAAATCAAGTGCTAAATCGGAAGAGCCCTCTCGAACAAGTGCTGCTAATTTCCACCAAGTTAGAGTTTCTTTTTGTTGTGAGGTAAACGAAACATCCAACCCCTGTTGAATCTCCTCGCTGGATAATTTTGACGCTTCAATTGGCATCAATCCCCATGCTTCTTTCTTTCTTGCCTGAGACAACTCATCATCTTCTGAAAGCGACCTAGAAATATTCCAGTCGGTTGAATTACCCTTGCGCAATTCGATCAAATCAGTTAATTCATCGGCTAGATTAGAATCGGCTTTCGCCAATTCTTTCAAAGAATCAGCAGGATCGTTTCCTAGATGGATATGTAAAAGAACACTGATTACTGATGAATCTCCACCGAGATTTTCTAGTCCAGAAATATCTCTTAGTCCCCTCTTTCCGTTTAACTGTGCTTTCGCTTTATTTAGGGCCATTTTCACAGTAGCATCTGAAGAAACGGATTCGAAACTGGATAACGCCTTCGCTAGAGATTTTGTGTTCGAGGGGTCTATTCTCGCATGAGACATGTCAAATTTGTCCGCAGCTTGTTCCTCGATTTCGGTTTGAGAGAATGCTGCAAATTGCGCTAGAATAGGGGTCGCCTCTGCCATTTTTGACCACACAGGATGCACTCCATTTGTCGTGGCATCTTCTCTAAGGCCGTCTAGAATTTCATCCCATGATTCATCCCAATCATCAGAGAAAAGCGTCTTCCTGATTAGTAAAACTGCAAGACGGTAGGCCGCTGGTGAACCATCATCGATTAACACCTCTTCTGGCTTTGCTAACCATTCCATAGGTCCTGCATTAGTTCTTGCTCCTCTCCTGCCACGAGGCCCTCTTCTGCTACGCATCATGGGCGATGAAGAATCATCTTCCTCGTCTGGAATTTGAACTTCATGCAATGCAATCAATAGTAGTGATTTCCAAGGCTTGTCTAGTGCTCTCCACTCAGCGGTTTTTGCCACTTTTGATTGTCGTGTTCTTGGTGGAAGGTGGTCTAACATTCCAGTTTTGAGGCAAACGGCTAGGTTATTCTCTTGCAGCATATTCACCCCTACGGGGTGTGGCCCCTAGTTCGACCTCTTTAGAGCCACCGGCTAGAAATCATTCAAAACAACAATGAGAGGGTGGCCCCCCCAATGCCTATTAATGGCCGCTGCCAATACCATTATCCTTCTACTGCATCCCATTACGGCTGCAGCGATACTAGGTTGGATATGGTGGCAGTATGGATGGAAAAGGAAAAGTCGTGAATTGAAAGGTGTAAGCCGCCAAGAGGAATTAGAACGTCACGAAAAAGTCGGAGAAAGAATCCTTCAGGCTGCAATATTATCTGTTTTAATCGCGTTCTTCGCAAGATACTACACTGGACTGGGTCTCCTACCAGGTAGCCTTCACGGTTTTACAGGACCAATTGGGATAACATTACTCTGGATTATGGCACGCTGGGGAAGAAAATCAAGGCGAGACAAACTCCAAAGGGCAAAGCACGGAAGAGCTGCAGACTTACTCATCGCGTTAATGGTGTTCCATTCATTCCTCGGATTCCTTTACATCTTTGATGTCCTTTGAACCGCCCAGCCACTTTGGCGTCCACCAGTTCCATTTGCCCATCAATCTCATTGTTGAAGGTACAACTAATGCCCTGACGATTGTAGCATCAATGAATATCGCTAATGCCAATCCTAATCCGATCTGTTTGAGAATTACAACAGAAGATAATCCAAACGCTAAGAATACAACAACCATGATAGCTGCAGCACCAGTAATCAATCTCCCAGTCTTCTGCAAACCATTTGCTACGGCTTGTTTATTGTCGCCAGTCGCCTCCCATTCTTCATGGATTCTTGATAGCATTAGAACTTCGTAATCCATGGACAGCCCAAACACAATACAGAACATGATTACAGGATTTGTTGTTTCGATTGGTTGTGGTGTGAAATTTAGGAACTCTGAACCATAGCCCCATTGGAACACAAAGACTAGCATTCCAAAAGATGCGGATATCGATAAAATATTCATCACAATCGCCTTAATTGGGATTATGACACTTCTAACTTGAAGGTAAATCAAAATCATTGTTGAAATGAAGATGAAGGCAATAGCGATTGGAAGTTTGTCTTTTATTGCATCCAAGATATCTAGGCTGTATGCAGCAAACCCTGCAACTAACAATTGTGAATCATCACCGACGGTAAGTTCATCCAATAATTCCGATTTATCACTTCTAACATCAGCAACGAAATTCCTACTATCCTCTCCAGTAATTGGACCTTCCAACGAGAAAATTACGTATGTTACATTATCAGAAATGAATTGCTGCTTCATGTATTCTCTTGTTGTAATTTGCTCAAGTGTCAGATTGTCTGCAGGATCCAACCAGAACTCCACTACTTCATTTTCAGTTAACCCAATCACGGGATGCATTGCGTATCCGAAGGAATTATTCACTCTTGAATCATCTATCTGAGATTCCATCCAGCGATACATCACTCTGATATTTTCCTCTAACAAAGGGTCTTCGCCATCAAAATCTATGACGATCATCGCAGAGTTTACTGCGGATTCTGGCCACTTATCGTCCATGTGTTCGAATCCTACTCTTGTTTCGTCATCAGGCGGTAAAGCATCTCTAGATGCAATAGAGAAATCCGCCTGTAAGAAGGGCAAACCTGCTCCTAGCAAAATTATCAAGGTTGGAATCAATACTGCCCAAGGCCTTTCCATTACGAAATTTGCTATCTTTGCCCACATCCCTTTTCCATCATCATTTTCAGTACTAAACGCAAATGGCACGCTCTTTTTGAAGCGTCCAAATCCTAAATTTATACGAGTAGGAAGTTTACCTTTGAATATTCTATTGCCCAGCATCGCTAGTATTGCAGGAAGTACGATTATTGAGAAAATCATAGCGATGGTTACTGCTAATGTTCCACCTATTCCTAGGCTAGGGAGTCCTGTATTTTCAAAGAATAACATACCCATCAACCCAATCGCAACAGTCACACCGCTGAAGAATACTGCTTTGCCAGCGGTTGCAACCGTCATAGCGGTTGAAGTTCGAAGATCTCTTCCTCGATTGATTTCCTCGCGGAACCTGTTGACAAGGAATAGTGAGTAATCAACCGATACACCGATTCCAATCAATGTAATGATATTCAGAGCATATTGGGTAACATCTGTAGTATTGGATAACCAAATTGTTACTCCCATTGCAGACAAGACAGTCAAAATTGCTATCCCAAATGGCAATAATGCGGCTACTAAAGTCCCGAATACAATCAGAAGAATCAACACTGTTAACGGGCCAGAAACTAATTCTGCAGTTATCAAATCGTCCTGGATTCTGGTATCAAATGTAACGTCTATTGCTACCTCGCCGGTCCTCCATGATTCGAAATCGTCATCGATTACTATAGATTCGTAATTATCAGCATACAGAGCTTTGGCTTCTTTTCTATCGAGGCTGATAACCACCCGATTTTTTGCCCAAAAACCATCATCGTCTTCATAGACGAATTCTTCTCTTTCTTCACCCGCTATTTCCCATGAATAATTTATCGAAACATCATCACTCATTTTTTCAAAATCAGAAAGTGCGTCTCTAACAGCATCTTGCCATTCCTGTGAAGAATCATCAAGCGAATCATGATGAACTAAAAACGTGAAGCCTTGAACGTCCTCATCCTCGCCAAAGAAAGCATCCTCTGCTAGACTCCCAGCTTCCACAGATTCTAGGTCGCCTTCTCCCCAAGACTCGGCCCAGTTAGGACCCATTGTAGCTAATGTGGCCATTCCTATACACGCTAGTAAACCAATCACTACGACCGGTTGACGATAGTCATAGGTGAATAATCCCAGTTTGAAAAACAAGCGGTTTTCCAGCATTTTGGGGTCGGTCACACTTTCCATGGCCCCCCGCTTAAAAAGTAGTATTTCAAGTAATGTATGGGGTCCCTTGATTCAATATTAATTGCCAAAATTAAATGGCTTCTCAATGAAAGATGTCTGAACAATAACAATCATCTTCTCATTGAAATTTCTCTTCTTTGCCACATTCTCAACCATTCTTGCAAGTTGTAATCCTTGTCGGATGAAATCAATGGTCTACTTGTCCCATCTGCGGGTTGAATACGACAACCGCAAGCGTTTGCATGCCCTCCGCCGGTCTCATCAAGTAGAGTTGCTAACATCGATAAATCGTAAGGGTTATCTTCATCTCTGAATGAGTTAGCGTAGAATGATGCCCCAAGTGCTGGCCTGCTTGGATCCTGGATGCTCCCATCTATGTATCCGTGAATTACACAACATGCAATCGCCTCATCACCGGCTAGAGCGGTTACTAGGTAGCCATTGCTTCGAAAACCTGTCTCACTCAAATCACATATTGCCAAGCCGTCGATTATTTCAGTACATTCTTTGACAACTCTGGCTTGAATTTCTCTTTCAGTTTTCAGTTCATTTAGACGTAATTCATGGGTTTTTAGTATTTCATCCAGGGAAATACCAGATGCAAACTGGTCAAGAACGACTTGCATATGCTCTGGTTCTGAAATTGATAAAGAGCGAGATAGCCGGATAATGGGGCCATCTTCCATGAAATCATCAAAAGAAATTCCCCCCGAATCTAGTGCATCTACAATCGGCATAATTTCCTCAAGGTGTGATAGATCGAGTTCATCCTTCATCAAATCGAATGCGGCTCTAGCTGCGGAGGGCGTGTCTCTCCAATGGCAAATCCCGCCCGCTTCCTCAAACTCTTTTTGTTGCTCTGAAGACGGTCGGTTGGTTAGGTGATGATCAAGATACAATCCACAGTCATCGTGAAATGGTAAATCGCAGATGGCTGTATGTCTATCGATCAAATGGTCCACACTTCCAGCACGTAATAGGGCAGGGTGAGCGAAATGAACCTCAAGTTCAGGCTTACTTGCTTTCAAAACCGCTGCAGCCATTAACCCATCCAAATCAGAATCGGCCACAACTCTGACTATCCCCTCGAGCGGTGACATAACACCGGGCGAGGGCGCCCATTTCTTGAATGTATAGGGTCAAAAAAAAGCGATGAGGCTATCAATAGGTTAGTGTGCCAGACAATCATGGAGACCTCTTGTGGAGTGGTTCTGGTTAATTTCGGGTCTATTTTACTACTTCAATATCCACAAGGCCATTGGGATTTTCCTAAAGGTCACGTCGAAGAAACCGATAGTGACAGACGGGCTACTGCGGCAAGAGAGTTGAAAGAAGAAACCGGGATTATGGATGTCAAATTTGTTGACGATTTTGAGTATAGAACAACCTATAATTTTCGACACAAGGGAAAGAGAATCGACAAACAGGTGTACTGGTATATTGCAGAAACTGAAACCATGGCGGTCAAAATAAGCCATGAGCACCAGGAACATTTGTGGCTTGAATGGCAAAGTGCGATGATGCAACTAACTCACGATGAAAGTAAAGGCGTACTTGCAGCCGCCCATGACCACATGAAATCTATCGGAAAGGATTGAAATTGTGTTAGTGGTTTGACAAGCAACTAATGATGTCAATATCTAAGTGCTCAATTGAGTTAGTAGTTTCATGTTCGAGCAAATGGCTTGGTCACGACCTAATACTTGGCATCTCACTCTTTCATCAGAAAAATCTACAATTTTAGAAAGAAGTATCTCAATTGGATTTTTTGCTGGATTAACTGCATTATGCGCGCAAATTGCATTTACTGTTCCATGGACTCCAGTTCCATACACATTCCAAACCTTTGCAGTATTGGCTACAGGAGTATACCTAAGAAGAAATGACGCCTTCCTCTCTGGTTGCGTATACCTGCTAGCAGGAGCAATCGGCGCCCCTGTTTTCGCAGAAGGCGGAGATGCTCTATTCTCTGGCGGAGCATTGATCGCAAGTGGAGGCTATCTTCTTGCCTTCCCATTAGCATCCGCCTTAGTTGCAGAAGGTCTAGACCGCTCACGAACTGCTGGAATTGCAGATTTCAAAGCTCAACTAATCTGCTGGTTCACAGCAATGATTCCGGTTTATCTAATCGGAACTCTTTGGCTTGCAAATTCATATTCTGTAGACTTATCTTTGGCATATGAATGGGGGGTTGAGCCTTTCCTAGTTTGGGATATTGCAAAAATAGTTGTGATGGCATTAATCACAACAAAGTTGTGGGCATATAAACAGCCAGAATGACTACTCGTGATTAGTGATAGTTACGCATTAAACTACAAAAAAACGGCTCAAGCCTTATCGTGTATCTTGAGATAATATGCCTGTGACTGTAATCGAATGCCCTCACTGCGCTGGCGAAGTACAGTTGGAACGTGGGGCCTCAGGAGTTTTTGAATGCCCACATTGTGCCAAAGATTTCGAATTTGGTCAAAAAACGACCTCTCCTCCTGCCAATTACTCTACTAAATTAGGACTTAACACTTCATCAAAATTAGGACTAGTATTGCTTTTTGCATCCTTTTTATCAATAATCTTTGGAATAATGTATCTCCACGGCGGTATAAGTGAATTCGAAGACTCCGATGTTGATTGTAAAGGCAGTGGTGATAGTGGTGGTGGTGATTCCGTTCCAGGCAACCCATTTAGTTTAGAATTCTGGGGAATTGGAGGCTGTGGGTCCACTGGAGATTTCGGGATTGGTTCCTTTTGTTGTAGTATCATTTGTATCTTGGTAGGGATTGGAGTAGGTATCAGTTCCCTTATCTCTCTACTAACTGGTGGATTAAGAGGTAATAAAAAGGTAATAATCGTTCAAAAAGAAAAGCGGTAATTATCTATTTCATCGATTTGCATTTTGACGACGGGTCATCTCTGCAGTTCCAGCTTCCCTCTTTCCTTTTGGAGTCCACAAAGTCTCTTCTTCACCTAATCTTGCTGATGTCCATCGTGTTAGAACGAATAGCCAATCTGATAGGCGGTTTACGTATTGTAACGTCAAGGGTCGCATTTCATCCTTAATTGAAACCATCAATCTCTCAAGACGTCTTGTGACTGTCCTAGCCAGATGCATAGATGCTATTGGACCAGGTCCTGTCGGGAGTATGAAACTCTCTAATGGTTCAAGTTCCTCAATCCAAGCATCCATTTCTTCACATAATCTATCCGAATCTTCTTGATCGACTAACTGCATATATTCCGGAATCTGATCTGGAGGACATGCGAGTTCTGCTCCCAAATCAAATAACTCACTTTGCATTCTTCCGATTGCTGCGCCACAAACATCCTTCACTCGACGGACTGTGATTCTTGTACCACCGTCAGAATGAGTATCTGGTAAGCGGTTTGCTTCCATCAATACAATTCCAAGCAGAGCATTTACTTCATCGCAAGTACCTACGATTTCAATTCGGGGGGCACTCTTCGCAACACGGCTCCCATCTACTAGGGAAGTTTCTCCCCCGTCTCCTCCGCCTGTATGCACTTTGGTGATTCGGACCATGCCCCTCCGACATCATGCTTCAACAAGAGGTCTGCGGCCGTTGATGCCGGTATCTAGCGGATGCCACCACTCAATATCTTCCTCGCCTTGGCACCAAGAATAGTGTACAAGATATCCATCAACAACGCCGTGCCATTCTAAATGTCCTGGGTCGAAACTTGCTATTCTGGCACCGGTTTTTTCAAGAGCGTCACCCATACTTTGCCATTCCTTCACTAAATTCCCTAGTTGATCGGCGACTTCCACTACATGCTCATGATGAGGAGGAAGTTGTTCAACAAGAACTTCCAATTCCTCTGTCAAATCATGAGCCTCATCCTGTAGGGATTGCATAGATATCAATATCTTTCTAGCCTGAGGCAATTCAGTCCTTGCTTCATCTATGGTTACAACTTTTGACCCATCTGGCAATGCTAGTAGTGCCATTTCATCCAATAATTCTGTAATTGCCATTGGTTGGCCTGCAAGTGGTGGTGTATTCCAGTCGTTCTGCACGAACGGCACACTCAAACTGACGACTCTTCAAGTCTGTGGTGCAATTTGGTCAGAAGTTGTGATTTCTTGAGTTGGTACTTGAATTCGATTTACTACTTTGCCTCCAATTACCAAGGCTAAGAATCCCCATACGATGACTTCTACACCGATAACTATCCATGCGTATGGGCCTGCAGATTCTAACAATAAATTGGCATCATATGGAGAGCCATTGAAAGCCATATACAAACTCTGTGAGAATAATGATGCCCCGAACCAAATGAACACTGCATACCAGCACATTGTTGACAGCGACCAATCTTGCACGTCGTTTGTTTCTTCCATGATACTACATATGCTTGCATCCTATTAAATGAAACCCCGTTTTGTATCAGAGTTTGATATTTTGAGTATATTTTTACTCTTCTTCATCGAAAACACGAAGCTTTTCCAGTGATTTCTCAATCGCTTGGATCCATTCTATTGCGACAGCATCTTCTCCACCAGATTCTGCGAGCCTCTTACCCCAGTATTCTGATTCTGTCATATTTCCAATGAATGCATAGGTTCTCTGTAGCGCTAACCAAGCCATAGGATTGAGGTGCTCTTCTTCTAAATCCCAAGATTTCTCGAAACAATCTATTGCTCCATGGGGCCCTGAAATCTGACCACGTTCCAATGCGACTAGGCCTGCTTTGGACCAAGCCAATGGTAGCCTGCCAATTAGCAAACCTCGGAAAACGAGCCAAGTTTGACAACCGCCGATTATAACAATCGTTGCGAATGCAGCATACTCCTCAAAAACCGTCAACTCATTCCATTGTTCTGCCATAATTGCAGTTGCTGAAACTGAAAATAAAACACCAGCGAAAGGGGCGACAATAACTTCATCCCTAGTGACTAACATGTTGTGGACTCCCCTAACTAAACCTAGGGAACCATAAATCAACAATACAAACAGATGTACTTGAACACCTGTTGGACGAGGGCCGGTCTCTCCAATGAGAAGCAGTAATGCAATAATTAACAAAATGCTTCCATATCTTTTCGATGGACCAGGGAATGGTTGGCGAGCACTCATCAATATCAGAGTTATCGCAACTGCGAACTCCAAAAGAAGAAACCACCAGTTCTCCATGATAGATGGGTGAAGAGGACCATTCTTGGTCTTTTGTCATACTTTGTGATAAGAACTGCCTCGCGATATCTCGTGTGCTCTATACAATTGCTCAATCAGTAAAACCGCTGCAAGTTCATGGGGGAAAGTCATTCTTGAAAGCGAAATCGATTGCTTTTGATGGCCTTTTGGAAACCCATCTGCTGGGCCAACTGCAAGATGAATATCTTCGCTGGAGATTGTCCAATTATCGAATCTTTTGGAAAAGTCTGTTGAAGTCATTTCTTCTCCTCCTTCATCCATCAAAATCACATTATTTGGTAGCTTTAACAAATAATCATTGCTTGATAATTTAGAATTGTGAAATTCCAACTTTACTTTTGATTTCAAACGAACAGAATAATCTTCGATCAATCCGCTCATTTTCAAGTCTGAGGGGCGCCCGTGCAGGTGGACAATGATTCGGCCCATGTCTCTCCCAAGCAGTTCAACCCCAAGACTATTGATGTAAACCCCAACCAGCACTCATGGGTTGGTGGCCATTCAAGAAGAAGACGAAGGCGCGCCCTATCCCTGATGTGATAAGGAGAGATACTAGATCATGGCTCTCAGATTTACAAGAGGTATGTGAGCGAAATTTTGACTCACCCGAAGAAGCAAGACGCCAAATCCGTCAGATGGCAGGCGAGTGGGCTGATGCTAACCGTGATGGCGTAATGGAGGATTCCCTATTGGAAGGTTTGAATATGCGTGCATTCAGGTTACTGAATTGTAGTGATGATGAATTCTCAATGTGGCTTGACGACCTAAATTTCTGGAAACCTGGCTGGAGGCCAGAAGGAACCAGAGATACGGATGAATCATGAAGGGGTGGCGGCCCCGCTGGTTCATGGCGCCTGCTGGTCAGTTGCACATGCTGTACACGTGCCCGTTCTGTTGGAAAGTACGCGGCTTACTTGAGCATCTTGATATCCCCCATGAAAGAATACAAGTCAACCCACTGAGGCAGAAAAAAACCCTGCCAAGTTCTCCAGATTGGACAAAGGTACCAGTTTGGGTTGATTCCATGAAACAAGTTCATGTTGATTCTACGCCCATCATGAAACATATTGATGCAGAACTTAATGATGGGAAATTATGGGAGTCTGATGATGAAGAGAG
>Ga0066856_10000481_pt1 | contig 14834 bp, 7 predicted proteins | sample ETNtaG_5_FD_65605 | JGI IMG/M metagenome (GOLD analysis project Ga0066856, IMG submission 65605) | Marine microbial and viral communities from oxygen minimum zone, Eastern Pacific Ocean - ETNP201406SV205 | ecosystem: Environmental > Aquatic > Marine > Oceanic | place: Pacific Ocean: Eastern...
GAGGTTGCAACTTTAGTAACAACATCAGGAATATCTCTATACTGACCTAGCATTAAGACAGGAACAAAAAGTAATATTACTAAACGAGAAATCATCGTATCACCGCAAATTTACCAATGTATGGGTCCCCACCTACACTCGATGGTTCCTGCACATGAAAAATATAAAGCCCTGGAGCAACCTCTTGGTTGTTTAAAGAACGCATATCCCAAAAAGCATTTCCAGACTCAGAGTCATCATGCTCAATTATACTTACAACTTCACCGTTTAATGTATAGATACTGATTTTACATTGCGCAGGCAAATTGGTAAATCTTAATTGCCTTAAATGCTCGTCTTCTTTAAAACCAGAATTAACCCTATATGGATTTGGGACTACACCTACATCACCCAAACTAGAGACAGGCATAACACCAGGATAAACTTGGACAAAGTTCCTATCTAGAACCGTTGTTCCTTTTGAATTTTCTATGGACGCATACCCTTCAGGGTCAGCCCACTGATCTGGGTTAGAGTAATTTGTGTCTATTGCTACCTCATATTGACCATTTCCAATATCAGTGTATGTTTCCTTAAAAGGTGGCTCAACCCCCATGTCATATGCAACAACTGAGTAAGTATATTCGAGCCCATCTGTTACATTAACGTCTTTATACATATACCTCATTGTATCACCATTTATAACTACCGGCTCATCCAATCTCACAGATTCAAGGCCTGTATCAGTTCCTAGACTAAACCATGGAAAATATGGGTCTTGCCCGTTAATTGCGTGACCTCTGCTTGATTCTTCAGGACAATCAAATCCTCTTGAATAAACACAATGCGCTGCATCATCCTCTGCAGACAGGTCGTATTGCATGTATGGTCTCCAACCTGCAAATATTCCATCAGTATCATATATCATATCATCAGGATTGCCCCAAGAATTTCCACCATCCCTACTTTTATATATTTTATATCCTTCAAAATCAGCATATCCCGTAACAACATCCCTCGAATATTCGGCTGCATCATCCCAGTAAATACTAACCTCACCTTGGCCAGTAACAGCATGTACGGTAGGACGAGTGGGAGGTGTAAAACCCTGATAACGAGAGTTGTACATCACCTGAGCAAATCTGGCATTATTGATAAGATCAGATTCAGTTTGACCAAAAATTATACAAAATGAAAATGGGACTTCACGTCCAACAGGCAAATCAAATGGACCACAACTCATAATAAGGACACAATCCAAACCTTCAGGATCTCGCGCATAAACAGATTCTAACTTTAAACCTTCTACAGAATCAAAATGAGGATTTAACTCTTCAGAAAGATCCGTCCCTGGATTTGGAGTATGAAAATGCCAAGCTTTTTCACCTTCACTTAGATTTGAAGTATCACCTACCATTAACTTGTAGAGTATCTCTTCTTTATTTTTTGCAACAGGACAACCCTCATAACCAGCATAGCAACTACTCGAATTTGATTCAGGCGAAACAACCCCAGGACGTTGATACCAATCAACCCAATGCCAGTCTGTCATTTTCAAAGGCTCTCCCGGAAAAATATCAATAGTACCATCTAAATCAAGATCAACAGGGTCAGTCGCTCTTGGAGAATCAAGCAACTGTGTGGCAACAACACCAAAATTATTACCTGGATGAGATGTGGCAGAAGGCTCATCAAGAGTATATCCTCCAACACCTGATACTCCATCGTGATCACCAATCATAGCCATACTTATTAACATCCTCTCATCATTTACCTCAAAAATATCCCAATAATATTTCATAAAATCATCATCATTGGTATGGAGACCGCCATTGTAACCAGCCCAATCTCCCATCAAGACATCTGCGTCCATATAAAAACCAAGCGACATACCACTATAATCAAAACCTTTGCCACGGTTCAATTTAGTACCATCAGGCATAATCATAGCTTCACCACACTCCTGATTACCATCTTGGTCAAGAATAGGATTACCATCCTCGTCTTCGGCACACCAATCACCGCTCTCATTACGAACTTTTACCGTTACAAACATAATATCTTCTGCGTATGAAACACCATATGAATGAGCAGTTGCCTTAACCCTCAATCCCATTGGGTATCCAGTCTGCTCATACTGATCGTTGGTATTTACATTATTCGCTCGATGCGCCCATCTATCATCGAATTCCATATAAACGTCCATATCCGAAACAAATCTCCCCGGAACCTCTTCCCAGCAATTTGGGTCTTTCCTAGAGTAGGAACATCCGGGTAAGTTTACATTAAAATCTTGTGACCACCACCCAGGCCAGAAAGACTCCATCAAGCCAGTTGACATATTCATCCTAGTTGGCCATGTATTAGAATACGCAGAGTGAGCTAGAACAGGATATGTATCATCACCAGCAACCCAGGGCGTTGAACCAAAAACATCACTAGCATTGAATTCTGTTTGGTGGGAACTGGTTCTTGACATGGTAGAAGCATGCCAATCTGTTTTATACTCAGTGTCTATGAAATGTGACTCAGCAGCATTAGCTCCGTAATATACGTATGCATCATCATCAGTCCATTCTTCGAGGTCTTCACCATAATCGTAAAAATCAAATTGATCTTCACGGCTAATTAGAGCAGGTCTTAGAGCCCAAGGGTAAATAAATCCTACTCTGGCAGTTGTTTTATTAGGGTCAGCATCTCCAAAGGTACTTATAACTATTTTTCTTTCCTCATGGTCGAAAAGATATTGTTTATCGGAATTAATAGATTCAAGATCTGATTTTTCATTGTCGGGATTGTATAGACCATCGTCATTACCGACTTCAAATATTATACCTTTAAAGGTAGTATCACCATTGACCGGATAGTAATCATCATATGCATCAGATGACTCCCAAGTGCTGTAAATGGGAAACCCGTCATCATCAACTACTGTTTCAAGATTCTCCCATAGGTAATGAGCTGTGCTTTTATTCCCAGGAACCGCTCCAATAAATGAAACTGCCGGAAGATAGGAATATTCCCCCCATATACCAGATGGATGAAAGTCCCAATTAATAAAGCTTCCATAGTTCGTAATTGCACTTTTGACTCTACCTTGGTCAACAAATCCCTTAGCTCTATCACTCATGGGATTAGTTGGAAAAGGATTGTCTCCAATTTTTGCGACTGCAGACTGCCTAAACGGGTCTGGTACATTGTGACGCATCTCTTTTAAACTACCATCCTTAGAAAAAGCAAGTGCGAAAATAAAAATAAATGGTGTATAGTATTTCATAATATCAATCAAAGTCTATCCTAATAAAAAAGTTTATCTCCCTAGGCGATGATAATCTCCATGGCCTATCATAGTATGCACTTGATTTATCGGCATACACACCCGCTCCATTGGGATCAGTTCCGGGCAAGCCAACATAATTAGTATAATACGTACCCGGATCATCTGGTTTCCCGGTCATTGGATAAACATCCCACGCATTTCTTATATCTAGAATGTTGAAAAAGTTTAAACCTAAAGCAAATTTATGTTCCATAATTGTCATATATTTAGAAAACGATAAGTTTACATTCTTATATGCCGGACCGCGCTTAGAATTTGGCTGCCTCAAATCTTCAGCAGGGTCTTTTCCTTTGAATATAATTGGAGTATAAGGATATCCACTCTGATAAAATGCAGTTAGGCCAGCTTGTATTCCAAATGGCAAAAAAGTATAAAAATAATAAGTCAAATCATGCGGCCGGTCATAATATGCTAGATTTTCCTGACTTGGGGCATCGACATATTGGCCTGAGATACTTGCCCATGCATATTCGCTGTTTGTCTTTGCTACGGAGTATGTATATTGCAACTGAGAACCGAATAATGCCCAGCGCCACTCTAGCGTAAGGTCAATTCCTTTAGCCGAACCATAATCACCATTAGACGCGACCTGGTATTGATATACCCCAGACCTCTCAAACGTGTAACGTGTCAACTGATCCATATCTCGGACCCAAGCGCCGACTGAATAAGCCCAATTCTCTCCAACCTGAACATTAAAACTTGCTCCATATTGCTGGGTTCGTTGAGCATTCATTGTAGCATTTCCAACAGCACCCTCACCTTCTTCAAATAGTTCCTCAGGATCTTCCAAGCTGTTTGTGTTTAAATAAACATTTTGGTAAATAGGATTTTGGAAATACAGTCCATAGTTAAATGTGAAAGTTGATTTGTCAGTAATGACATGACTAAAACCAATTCGAGGACTAATCTTGTAGGACCAGTTAGAATTTTTCAGCAATATTTTCTGCCTTGCAAGGCCCGCAATATCTGAGGCCTCTTCAATTCCTTGGTCCCAAATATCATTGTTGTTTAAATCAGAATAAAACCAAGGCCGCCCAGGACTGAAATTTCCTAAAGTATCAGACCAAACCTGCGAATTATAGTCAACCATGTCAATTCGCACGCCATAGTTAATAACCATCCATGGAACTTCAAAAGTATTCTGGATATATGCTGAGAATTCCTCAGGCTCACGAAAATCATCCCATTTACCATTATCGTTCGCATCGGTATAGTCCTCGCCAGAATCCCACCTGCCATTATTTTCACCAGCATCAGCCTCGATATAACCTTCATCACCAAGTACCAAACCATCAGGTCCAGTATCTTGCCAATATTCCGCAAATGTCTGAATTTTAGCACCAGCACCAAGCCACGGATATTTGACTTCATAAAAATTTAACTTATGTGATTTATAATCAGCACCTAACCGGAGCTTCCACTTATCTGAAAGTTGACTAGTAATATCAAATCTAACCTCATCAGTTATAGATGTGGAACTAGCATAAAAAGTGTCATGGCCACCAAAAGTTCTTCCTTCATCCCAAGCAACACCAGTCATAAGGTCGGGCATATAATAAAACGGATTTGTAAATGCATTCCCTGCCAAAGAACTTAGATTTACAGGAGACCCAAAGTATCCGGGTGTATTCTCCCAGTCTAAAATTACACTTTCATAGTCGTAAAAAGGTTCGTAGTCCTCATACATTTCAGGCTCCAACCAATAATCACCATCTCTTTGAATGAGTTCTTTTATTAGCTCCGGGCCATCCCAAACACCATCGCCATCAGCATCGGTAAAAGGCTCCCCAGAATCGCGTATTCCATTCCCATTTCGATCATCAAATTCTTCAGCAAGTTCCCAATTCCACAACCCAGGCTCTGCACCATGGAACCACCCACTCCTTTCATCTATGTTGGTATAACGAATTGTATCACCATCTTCACCGATGGAGTATGGAACGACATATTTATTTTCGGGGTCAGAGATTTGTTTGTAGCCAGCGGGGTGCCTCCATTCAAACCAATTTGGATATCCATCTTTATCATTATCTCTCCATCTCACGCCTTGGAACTGGTCTTGTGTAAACCTAGAAAAACGCAAAGTATAAAACGTACTCTGAGTTAATGAGTGATTAACTTCGAAGTTATATCTATAAGTATCTCTAAAAAGCTCATTCCTGCCTTCGTCCCAATAAAGATATCTCGGGTTAAATGATTGCCTATGATTTGCAACCTGCCAATAAGACCCATGAAAGCGAAGCTTGTTACTGGGCTTAAAACTTAATTTTGCAAAAACATCCCAGGTATCATCAAAACCAAAACCTCGAAATCCAGCGACATCATCCCAAGGATATACGACGTTCTTTTTGTTTTGATTTATAACAGAAGGATCTATATCTGATTCATTCAGATAATATTTAGGACCACTAAAAACTTTATCATCAAATTCATAAACACTATACTTACCTTCGTTCGTGTATTGACCAGAAACCCAAAATGTTAATTTAGGTATACCAATTATAGGTCCACCAACTCCAAAATTGAAATCATCGTATCCACGATTTAAGTCGTAATTGTTAGTCTCAAGGTCATTGCCTAAGGCGGAATTAATTGCCGCACCTATCCTACTAGTTTCATACTTGAAATGATACTCAATTTCTTTACCCCCAACAGCAGTGTGCCAATTAGAAACAGCAGATTGGGCATCTCCATATTCAGCATTAAAACCACCTGGCTGCCAGTCAAACTGCCTCACAGCAAATAAATTTAGCCTTGTTCCAGACCCTATAGACCCAAAAATAGGATTTCTTAGATACATCCCATCCATCATATATGCTATCTCACCAGACCTGCCACCCTTAACATGAATCTCCTCAATACCACGCTCTTCATGGTCTGGCACTGACTTCGTACGACTCTCTACTTTCACTACACCAGACTGCAATGTATAGAGCTCGCTTAAATCTCTTATTGGCAAGGATTGTATAGCCTCTTTATCGACTGTTACCTTTTTTGATGTGGTACCTTTCTCAACCAATGGGCGGGTACCAACGACCTGAACTTCATCCCCCTCAACTGCAGCTACTGGTAGCTTAAAATTCAACCAAACCGTTTGATCCATGATAACATTGACCCCTGTTATGGTCTGCTTTTGATAACCCATCATTTGGACAACAACTTCATACTCACCAACCGGAATGTTCAAAATAATATAGTTCCCTTCACCATCTGCAGCCGCACCAGAACCAACATCAGGAACATATATATTCGCACCAGGCAGTGGAGCACCATCTACATCAGTGACCTTACCACGGATAGTACCATCGGTCCCTGCAATGAGAAAAGAACATATAACAAAAATGAATATTAGAAATCTGTGTATTAAAATCACTCGCTTAACTCCCTAAGGTCAATAGTGTGAATACCACTTTGCGTACTCATATAAAATGGGTCAGAGTTAAAGTCAGGATGACTTTCTAGTTCTTGTAAGGTAATTGTTTTCGCAGGGCTGGTAAGCTTTTTAAACACACCACTCTCAGGACTTATATCGATTGAAGTTAATTCAATTCGATTGAGAGGAACCCAAGCTTCATTTAATGTATCCAAGTAGCTATTATTAGGCGTCAGGGCGCTATTATAAGGGTGCTCTGTCCAGCGAATGTATACCTCACTTTTTACAAGACCTTTATTTTTGGCTAACCACGATATTGTTTTCTGACCAAACTCTACACCACTGCCAACCATAGTCATGGTCATTGTTTGAGTAACCTTAAAACAGTCTGAAAAAGTAGTATCTGGCGCAGGCTGTTCTAAGCTTGGTCTATAACCAGCAGGAACAACTACACTCGAGGATTCAACTCTATATGATTTTTCGATGAAATATACAGATATCTCTGTTGTATCATAGTAGGCAGTATCTACCATCTCGCCATCTCTCAAATAGCCATTTGAAGTATAGTACAGAACCTGGCTTTCCAAGCTATTCTCATTCCAAAAACCATCTTCAATATCATTTGGGCTAAAGTAAAATCCAATCGGTAAAAAATAAGATGGATATACAATTTGATTTAAGTGGCCTGGCTCATGAAATATGTGATAGTTGTAAAACCGCTCAGTTTGACCACCTGCGGTTTTTGACCATTCAGACTTTGTAATGTAGTAATCGTCTGGAGAGAGCTGAGCTCCTACATCTAATACATGTCCTACCTTCTCTCTTGTAAAGAGCGTTACTAATGAATCTACATCATTAGCAAATTGTTGCTTTAAATCATAAAATTCTATTTCTTCAATAATGTCAGCGTAAACAGTACCCCATCTACTTGTAACATCGTCTCCCAGATTGATTTGCATTAAGATATTTGGATTGTTTGGGTCTGACCAATCTACAATCATATTATTTGGCTTATCACCTATTGTATAGAGCAAAGTGTCTGCTAGCCCATCGGAGTTAACATCTCTCAAACTATAGACCTCATCCAAGTCATGTAAATTATTACCCCTGTCTGTAAAGTCTTCACCCTGATTGTAAGAACCTGAATTATCGCTGTCTATATAGATTTCCTCATCATCCCACTTGTTATTGCAATTTCGGTCTTGATATGGTTCATTAAGGTCATAGGTTCCCGATGAATCAATATCATAGTAAGGCTCCTGAGGGTCCCATACACCATTACCTCTATCAACAAATTCATACGCAATGGCAATAACCCCATCATCATCAAAGTCCTGTATCACATCATCTCCAGCATCATACTCCCCATTATTATTATTGTCACTATATTCATACAAGGCCTCGTAGATGCCATCACCATTGTAATCAGTTATGATAGCTTCAGCAGCATCCCATTTTCCATTATCATTACAGTCTGTATTAGACCTAAAAACAAGCGAATCATCGCTTAATTGCTGCTTAACAAAGTCAAATGTGTTTATGAACCTTAAGGGTTCATCTGAAATGAATACATAGTTAGTGTCATTCCACTCAGATGAATCAACAAATAATAAACCATCATCAATGAAAGGAGTATCTACTACCGCCCAATACGCACTGACATCAAAGGTGTCATTATAAAAGAGCATTGTGTCAGCAACAATCCAATCTGAATTGACTAGCTTGTACCTCTGCAAAGAAGGTTCTGCCTCAAGATTCCATTCTAGAGATTCCAAATTCTTAAATGGCGTTGATGTCATTAGTAAAGAATCATAAACAATTGAGTCCGCAACAGATAAGGAGTCAATGTAATTGCGTTGGGTATATTCAGCCTCATCTTCAGGAACCATTGCAACCAAATGATTTGGAAATGTTCTGAAGCTCATTTGAGTGGGATCCTCACCAAAGAGATTGTAGTAGTCTATATAGGTACTATAATTAGCCATCAAATTAGGGTTATAACGAAAAAAATTAGCCTGAACATCGTTCTCAAAGTTATAAAAGTAATCTGTCACCGCGCCTTGAGCACCCCCAAGATTTTGCCCTAAAGTATTTTCAAAATTCACCTCAGCTTCTTGCTCTGATTCTTCATCTTTTAAAAAATCACAAGCACTAAAGCTTAATGCTATAAACAATAAACTGATATCTAGAATTTGTTTTTTCATCAATTTAATTACAATTTAGACCTAAGATAGAATCATATAATATAATCATTTGAGTATTATGTTATACTGATAATTTTTTAAAAAAGCCTAAGACACATATGAAACATACAAAAATTATAATCTTTTTATCCACAACAATTATTTCTTTGTTGTTTGCGGACCTCGCATCGCCAACTCCTTTTAGTGCGATTCAACCCAATGGCCAAGAGCTAATAATTCAAAATAGAGGCAATCATCTACAAGGGTGGCATGAATTTAATGGCTGGACAATAACCAAAAATTCTGAAGGCTGGTGGGTGTATGCAAAAGGCAATGACGGCGCAAAAATACTTCCTTCCAATTTAAAAGTTGGTATTGATTCACCAACTGAAGGGTCTACAATAATCCATAAAGGCATCAGGCCCGAGCCCTATCAGTTAATCGACAACGCGCCAATTCCCAACCTCAGTGCTACAAGGAATGACACCTTTAGAGTGCCTCTAATACTAGTAGAATTTCCAGATGCAAATGCAACATATGAGAGCTCTGATATTGATAGAATAATGAACGAAGAAGGCTACACCCATCTCAATTATGATAATACCGGAAGCTTTAGAGATTTTTATATGGAAATATCCCATGGGCAATTCCTCCCTATTGCAGAAGTTTCCGATTGGTTTATGGCGCCTAATGGTCACGACTATTACTCATACAATAACGGCTACACAAGGGTAAGACAATTGGTTAGGGCTATGGTTGACGAGTTGGAAGACTCTGGCTTCGACTGGTCAATTTATGACAATGACAATGACGGATACGTTGACGCATTGAATTTGATTCACCAAGGAGCTGGCGCAGAAGAAGGAGATTATTCTAATATATGGTCCCACAAATCAAGCCTAGGAAATTTGGCTGTAAGCTATGATGGCGTTATTATCAATAGTTACAACATAAGCCCTGAGATTCAAAATGGCAATATAGTTGCCATAGGCGTTCTTGCACATGAATTTGGCCATGCACTAGGCCTTCCAGATTTATACGATACAGATTATAGCTCCAGCGGTTCAGGAAAGCTTGCTTTGATGGCCAGCGGATCCTGGGGTACAAGTAATAATTCTCCTTGGTATCCAGCAACAATGATTGGATGGTGTAAGGATCAATTAGGATGGGTAGATGTCATTGAAATTACAGATGACCAAGATGGTGTTTCGATTCAACAAACATATTCTAACAACACTATATATCGGGTAAACCATGCTCAAGCAGACGAAGAATATTGGCTAATTGAGAATCGACAAAAGATTGGCTCAGATACGCTTATGCCTGAAGCTGGCTTAACCATTTGGCATATAAACGATGACATTGCTCAGGGCTGGGCTCCTAATAATGATGAACCTTACTATGGTGTTGGTCTCGAACAGGCAGACGGTATGTTTGCCTTAGAAAATGGAGGTCCTAGCAATGGAGCAGACGTATATCCAGGTACTACTGATAATAGAGAGTTTAGTAATTCCTCTAATCCCAATACAACCAGTCTTTATGGACAACCATCAATGTTGAGAATAGATAACATCTCCGACCCAAGTGAATTCATGACATTTGATGTTGAGTATAATGATATAATTCTGGCTACTGCCTCAATAGATGATGGAGGAGGAAATGCATATGGAGAAGGTTCGCTGTCCCTTGGACTAGAAAATGATATTGCGCTTGGACAACTGCAATTTGAATTGAACTTTACTCCATCATTTGTAGATATAATAGAAGTAAGTGGAACTGAGAGAACAACATTTGACTCTGTAACTATTAGTAATGGAATTGTAACCTTGATAAACCCTTATATTGGTCCCGGTAGTGGTGATATACTGAACCTCCAATTATTCAATAATGTCGGAATAGAATCTGATATCATTGTTAATTATGAAATGTTCCTCGCCTATACCATAGACGGTAGTGAAGTTGGAATAACCATAGATGATGATGCGGATTACCATATCCAGGCTGTTGATCAATATTTCACAATACAAAATGGAACTGGATCCTTGGGCGGTGGAGCTTCTTTTTCAGTGTCTCTTATTAACACAGTTCCTATAGCATTAGCTGTCTTTCAAATATCAAATGAGCCCGATATACTCATTCCTAGTTCTGAGCCATTTGAAGACTTAAACGAAAATAATACATATGATATTGGTGAACCTTTTACAGACTGGAACCAAAATGAACAATGGTCTCCTGTAATCGAATCAATTGATATCTCTGATGATTGGGAGATAGAGGTTACTATTTTAGAAAATAATATAACGATTGGCATCTCTAATTGGGCTGAACCACTTGAGCCTAATCCTCACCAATTAATTAGAGTAAACTATCGAGTAAGCGACCAAGCAGAATTAAATGACATAATCAACGTCTCAACTAGTACTCAATTGATTCTTGATGCTTGGGGAAATAGCGGGGTCCCATGTATTGATGGGAACGGCACTGTCACCATTAATTCATTATTATCTAATTTTGAAGAGTCTGACTTCATTCCTCAAAGTTTTTCTATTAATGGAATATATCCTAATCCATTTAACCCCGTCACCTCTATTTCATATTCTATTCCAGAAAATGATGAAGAACCGGTATCAATAAATATTTTTGATATTTCAGGAAAACTAACTAAAACATTAATAAATGAAATGGTACACACTGCTGGAATGTATGAAATTTTGTGGAATGCCAAAAATCTTGGCTCTGGAATTTATTTTGTAGAATTCAAAGCAGCTAGGACTAGGGAAGTGAAGAAAATTACACTACTAAAATAATTTAACTAAGCCGACCTTCTATTTATCTTTGATTTATAGATTGGACTCCCACCCTTGGTTATGGTTTCCTTAGTTATTATTACTTGTTCAAGGCCCTCCATATCAGGTATTTCATACATTATATTCATCAGATATTCTTCCATCACTGAACGCAATGCCCTGGCACCAGCCTGCTTCTGCATAGCAAGTCGAGCTATCTCAGTTAATGCATTTTTTTGGAATTCAAGCACTACACCTTCTAAAAGAAATAATTTTTGATATTGTTTTAAAAGGGAGTTTTTAGGTACTGTCAATACTTTCAATAGGTCCCCTTGGTCTAATGTGTTTAATGAACTTAAAATCGGAAGACGACCAACTAACTCTGGTATCATACCATAGCTAATTAAATCTTCTTGCCTCACATTATTAAGAGCAGTTTCAGTTTCCCGTTTTTGAATATTATTTTTGGTTCCAAACCCTAACTCGCCTTTTCCAGATCTTCTTAAAACAATATCTTCTAATCCTGAAAAGGATCCTCCGCAAATAAATAGGATATTTGAAGTATCCATCTGTATCAAGCTTTGCTCAGGATGCTTTCTTCCTCCCTTAGGAGGTATACTAGCAATGGTACCTTCAATAATTTTAAGTAAAGCCTGCTGGACACCTTCACCACTGACATCTCTTGTAATAGATGCACTGGAACTTTTTCTTCCAATTTTATCTATCTCATCTATATAGACTATGCCTTTTTCAGCAGCTCCTATATTATAATTAGAGACCTGCAATAACCGAACAAGTATATTCTCAACATCCTCACCTACATAACCAGCTTCAGTCAAGGTAGTTGCATCTGCAATCGCAAAAGGAACTGACAAGAACCTCGCTAATCTTTTTGCTATTAATGTTTTACCAGTACCCGTAGATCCAATGAGTAATATATTACTCTTGTCTAATTCTACATCTGAATTGTATGCCCCGTGTATTATGCGTTTATAATGATTATGAACAGCAACGGAGATAACTTTTTTCGCATTGTTTTGTCCAATCACATGCTGATCTAAATAGGATTTTATTTTCGAAGGTTTCTGTAGAACAACCTTAAAACCAGGAGGTGACTGATCATTATCTGAATCCAAATTAAACTCAGGATCTTTTCCTTTTTTTATTCTATTCATTTCCTTTTAGTCAAAATAGAGTCAATTAAACCATACTTTTTTGCTTCTTGTGAAGTAAGATAATTATCACGGTCAGTATCCATCTCAATTTTTTTCAAAGTCTGGCCTGTGTTTTTGGCTAAAATGGTATTTAATTGTTTTTTCATGCGCAAGATTTCTTCAGCCTGAATCTCGATATCCGTTGCTTGACCCTCGGCACCTCCCATAGGCTGGTGAATCATTATTCTGCTATTTGGAAGCGCTGACCTCTTACCCTTTGCACCTCCAGACAATAGAAATGCAGCCATGCTCGCAGCTTGCCCTAAACAAATTGTAGCCACATCAGGTTTTATATATTGCATAGTATCATATATTCCCATCCCTGAAGTAATCACGCCACCAGGAGAGTTAATATATAAATAAATATCTTTTTCAGAATCCTCAGCCTCTAAAAAAAGTAGTTGAGCAATGATTAAAGAAGCCATTGAGTCATGCACAGGGGTCCCCAGAAAAACAATTCTCTCTTTTAATAATCTAGAAAATATATCAAATGCGCGCTCTGAACGTCCTGTTTGCTCTACAACTATAGGGACTAGTTGATTAAGTATTTTTTCGTCAATGTGCATGCTCTTCTCCGCGCAGGTCTTTAGTTTGAACTTCTATCTCTTTAACTTTAGCAAATTGCTCTAAATATTCCAAAATTAACTTTTCCATCATATCATCCTCAAGGCGTTTACGATTGCTAGGTTTCTTATAAAATTTTCTGATTTCTTTTTCTGACTTTGGTGTTCTCTCAATCAGGCGTTGAACTTCATCATTAACCTGTTCTTTAGATACACTAAGATTGCCGTAATCAATCAATTTATTTCGCACTGAATACCATTTAATATTTCTCTCGGCAATAGACTTATAATGTTCACGAACTTTTCCTTCATCAAGCGGTTCACCATTATTTTGCTTTTTTACATCTTCAACAAGATTATTTAAATAATGCTCAACCATAGAAGGAGCAAATGCAGGGTTTATCTTTTCAATCAACGCATCCGTAAGATCTCGATCATATGCTGTTTTTGAACGCTCTTTGAAATTATCAATGATTTTATTTTCAACATCTTTTCTAAATGATTCTTCAGAATCCAGTTTTGGATCAATTTGCTTTAAAAAACCCTCATTGATATCAGGCAATATCTCCCTCTCGACATTATCAACACTTAACTCATAGTCTGCATCCTCTCCATCTTTATTCACAGGCAATCTCAATCTAGTTGTCTCACCAGATTTTAATCCTAACATTTTATCTTTTTGATTATCTGTAAAGGAACCATTTCCTACTCTTAAGTATTGTTTTTCAAATTTTTTACCAATTATCGGCACACCAGATTCATCAAGTTTTTGAAGTGTACAAATAAGATAGTCTCCTTCAGCAGCTCCATCTTCTACTGTGGTTATCGATGCATTTGCCTTTCTGAGCTGCATTATTGCATCCTCTATATCTTGATTATCGTGTATATAGGTTGTTCGCTGTACTGTTAATGTATTCTTTTTCAACTTAGGTAATGAAACTTCAGGCTCAATCTCAAAAGTTGCAATAAAAGTAAAGTCTTCATTCGCACGAAATTGAACATCTTTGATTTCTGCTTTGTTAACTGGCATGACTTCTTCCTGTTGCACAGCCGCTAGATAATATTTCTGGAAATTATTATCCATGAACTCAGCCTCAATATTAGCCTGGAACTGTCCCATGAGCCTATCCTTTGGTATTCTACCTGCACGAAATCCAGGCATTTTTACCTTTTTACTAAACTGCCTTACTGACTTTTCAAAATCAGATTCTAAATCACCCCAGGGAATATCTATATGCAATTCCCTTGTATAATCATTTATCTTTTTTAATTTTGTCTTCACTTTTTAATCCTGAAAATTAGCTGGCAAATTTAGTTATTGAATCAGTCTATCAAATATAAGATTTCATTTTTTGTTTTTAAATAATCAATTGCTTAAACATCTCCACTGATG
>Ga0066856_10000487_pt1 | contig 14741 bp, 13 predicted proteins | sample ETNtaG_5_FD_65605 | JGI IMG/M metagenome (GOLD analysis project Ga0066856, IMG submission 65605) | Marine microbial and viral communities from oxygen minimum zone, Eastern Pacific Ocean - ETNP201406SV205 | ecosystem: Environmental > Aquatic > Marine > Oceanic | place: Pacific Ocean: Eastern...
CAAGAGCAGTTCCAACCTTTGTTGCATTTACTTTGAGTTCTTCAAATCGTTTCCCAGCATCTTTGTATGCACTGGTGGCTTTTTCAAGCGCTTCTCCGATGTCTTGATATGAACTCGTGAAGGTCCCTAGTTTCTGTTCAAACAAGTCCAAGCGCTTTTGCAGGGATTCAAGATTATCAACGACCTGCATGTTTTTGATTCCCACCAAAATGATGCTGATAAACGGATAAAATACTGAGGGAGATACGGGAATGACATTTTCCGCGATCATCGCATCAAGAAGATGGTGCGTTTGGCCTTTACGAGTGACGAGGTTCTCTTCATTCAATCCATTTTTGGATGATATTACCGAATAATACATGGCTTCGGTTGGAATAAACATGAGTGCGAAGTCGGTAGTTCCACTGGTAGGGTTGATGTGTTTTTGTATTTCATCTACCTTTGTTAAAACGGATTTTTGAAAATCTGCAAATTCTTTTTTGACTTTATTCCTGTGATTTTTTTGTTCGCTTTCATCCATCCCGTTCAGCGATTCTTCCATCAAATTCACATATCGTTTCCATGCTTCACGTGGAAATTTAGAATCAACAGGGACATTGAGTTGGCCCGTTTTGATCAGGACATCAACCCCACCTTGTTGGCTGCTTGCTTCCTCTTCAGTCACTTTCTGACGCTCCCACTTGGAGTCAGGGAGGAAGTCATTGCACATTTCTTCAAGTAATTTTTCTCCTGCATCACCTCTAATATTCGGCTTCATGAGCACATCACGAAGGTCTCTGCTGAATTGAACGACTTCCTTTCTTCCTTGCTGTGATTCTTGTATTTCGAGACGAACATCGGCAAGGGTGTCCTTCATTTCTTTGTATTCGTTCTGCATGACAGTGTAGGTCTCGCTGATTTGTTGCTGAGATTCGAGCATGGGTGCAAGATGACCAGTCACGGTGTCTTTTTTGGCCAACGAACGTAGGATGAGAATTGTCCCAAGAACGAGAACCGCTATTGTCGCTATCTGGAGCGTCTCCGTCATGATCTTCCTAGTCATTCTCTTGAAATGAAGATACCGGCCTTCATTTGGGACATCCAAATCCTCAAGAAGGGTAGGCATTGGCATTCTCTGTAAGGGTGGGGAGAGTATGTCTCGTGTATTTTCCAATCTGCACCCTGCACTCACCGCAGCCCTTGAGGAAAAAGGATGGGAGCCAACTCCAATTCAAGACCTAGTGTTGCCTGAATTGGCTCAAGGTGAAGATCGAATCATCATCGCACCAACCGGTTCCGGAAAAACAATGGCGGGTATTTTGCCACTGTTTGATCGCTGCCTTCGTGAAAATTGGGAACCACTTTCTATCCTTTACATTACTCCACTAAGGGCTCTCAATCGGGATATTGACCGCCGTTTACGAGAACTTGCAACCGCTGTAGGATTGAAGGTTGATGTTCGCCACGGCGATACGCCCCAATCGCAACGAACGAAACAGACCCGCCGTCCACCTCACCTTCTTGTAACGACTCCAGAAACATTTCAGCTGATGTTTAGCGGGAAAAATTTGAGAGCGATGCTCAAAACTGTAAAGGCAGTTGTTGTTGATGAGGTTCACGATTTAGCAGCATCTGAACGAGGGTGGCAATTAAGCGTAGGACTGGCCCGTCTTGAGGCACTTACCGGGCATCCTGTTCAACGTCTCGGGCTTTCTGCAACGGTTGGCAATCCCGATGCAGTTGCTGAGTGGCTTTCTCCTCAGCATGGGAAAGCCATTATCGCAATGGGTCACCGAGAAACGGAGCTCACCGTAGAATCAACAACACCATTGCCCGAAGACGAAATAGGTAGCATTGACCTCACACTTAGCCCCAGACAACATGCATGCTATCGTCAGTTGTGCACCATCTTGCGAACTCAAGCCCCTTGTTTGGTTTTCGTCAACAGTCGCAGTGAGGCAGAGACCTTGTCAACTCGGCTTCAAGCCATGGCTCCGGAATTGAACATAGGGGTTCACCATGGCTCGCTAGCAGCGGAAACACGGCAACAGATGGAGGATGAATTACGAGATGGCACCTTGTCTGGATTGGTTTGTACCTCAAGCCTTGAACTTGGAATAGATGTTGGAAGTGTTCGGAGGATCGTTCAACTTCATTCACCAAAATCGGTTGATAGAATGCTGCAGAGGGTTGGCCGGGCAGATCACCGTCTTGGTGGGCTGGGGCGCGGCCATCTTCTTTCCTGGGATACCGACCATCTCAGTGAATCCACTGTGATTGCTCGTCGGGCAATGCTTGGGGAGATAGAACCCGTTGAGTGGCGGCAGCAACCGCGTAGTATTGCTGCAAATCAATTGGTTCTAATGGCCCATTGCTTCAAGGCAGTACCCATTGATGAAGCCACTGAGATGCTTGCGAACGCCTCCCAATTTGATGGTTGGAATCGTACAGATAGCGAAGCGATTCTTCAGGTTCTTGCTGAGCGATGGGTGTTACGATTTACTCCGAACCCCTCCGAATTACCGTGGTATCGTTGGCCAAAAGCCATCTACGAAGTGGCCAAGGCAGCTGCGGCTAAAACGGACAAGCCGTTGCCCGACGAACTGCCATTGTATTCAATTCCCGATGAAGAGATTCCACGGAGTTTCATTGAACGAACTGTTGAGGTTCCGAAGCGTTTTGCAAACGGTTGGTTTTCTTCTGCCGGTAGGACTCGTGAATGGGTTTCTCATCACCTTTCAATGATCCCCGATAAGCGTTCATATCGTGTTCGTGATGCAGTCACTCGACGAAGTTTAGGGAACGTGGATGAGGCATTTGTTTTGACACTTAACGATTCAGGGGAGGAGGAAGATGGAACACCAAGACGCTTTGTCATCGCTGGGCGTACATGGATGATTGTCGATGCAGACCCTGAGCAGGCCGAACTACTGGTTGCTCCAGTCAACGACCATGCAAAGGCGCCGCAGTGGTTGGGTGAGTTGCCGCCGGTTCCAGCAGGAGTTGCTCGTGATGTTGGATATTTACGGCAGCTAATTGCAAACGACATCGGGCTCCTGCCCACACCCTCACCTCCAGATTACGATCCTCTCGCACTTGTAACCCCCCAACAGGGGAGGCTGAGCGATTATCCCTTGGATTCTGAAGGCATGAGCCTTCTTGCAGAGGTAATATCCTCTCACGTGGACTCAACCGGAAAGCTTCCAACAGACCGCGTGATTACCATTGAAGAGCGTGATGATGCATTGGTCATCAACATCTGTCAGGGATCCAAAATCAACGAAGCGTTGGGCCATTTCTTCCTCGCAATGGCTTCAACCAAGTCCGGTCATTGGGGGAGGCTCATCGTTGAATCGACACGAATCGCGTTGCAAACCAGCGGGGTTCGCCCGGAAGACATTGTTTCTTGGCTCACTGAAACTCCTCCGGAAGCCATTGAACAATTGCTGAGTATTACAGTACCCAACTCAAGACAAGTTCGCTGGCGCTTTGCACAGGTAGCCAAGACCTTTGGAATCCTCAGGCATGGAGTAGACCCTCGTCGCATCAACCTTCCCGCATTGTTGAGGAAATACCGCGGGACGGTCGTGATGGAGGAAGTGCTGTCAAAATTATTCCATGAGCGTATGGACATTCAAGGGGCAACCGATGTCATGAAGGGCATCCAATCTGGATTGCTTGAACTGCACATCACCTCTGCTGGACCCCTTGGTTTGTCAAACCGAACTCAAGACGACATGCTTCTGCCGAATTGGGACAATGCAGCATTGCGGGAGCGATTGAAACTGCGTCTTACGAATGAGCGAGCCGTTCTTTGCTGTTTAAAATGTCACGCAATACGCCGTTTCCGAATTGCCCGATATGCGAGTATGGACAAGCCAGATCGGTGTTTGAAATGCAATGGGAAAATGCTTGCTTGTGCCCGAGAAGGATTGCAATCTTCACTCGAACAGTGGGTTGCTTCAGACGACCAAAAGGACCAAGATCGGATGATGAAAAATGCGAGCATCGTAGCAAATCGCGGCAAAGAAGCCATTCTCTGTTTGATGGGAAGAGGAATTGGTGAGGCTACTGCAATTCGTCTGTTGCTTAAGGTCCCGCAAGGCAACGAGGACGAATTGCTTGAAGCCATTCATCGCGCTGAAGTTGAATATGCCCGAACCCGTCGTTTTTGGGGTTGAATCAAACCTTCATGTTCTGTTTGCATGCAGGACACTGAATCGTCCCCGAATAATTAGAGGGAATGTTCAGTTTTTCATCGCAGTTTTCACAGCTGACTTGTCGCTTTTTATTTCCGCCGCCAGTGGCGTCAAAAATCCGCTGCAACGAAGGAGGCCAACCGGGTTTCATGTTTCCATCTCCAAGTAGGAGGGGAAGGCCAACGATTGCAAGGCATGAAAACGAACACATCATCGAAGTCATGAACATCGCGGTATCTCCCCAAACGAGTGTGACCGGGTTCATTTCATCCATGGTCTCAGCATGGAATCCAATACTTAACGCACCAGAAATAACCAAAACCCCCATCGTGAGGAAAATCCCATTTTTGTATTCTTGATGAATCAGTGCTCCACCAACCAATAAGCCCATGCCAATGAAAAAGCCAACAGGAGAAAGCAACCATCCTAACATTTGATCGTTGTTAAGGGTCCAAAGCATTGACCAACCAATACGTACCAAGGCATACAAAATGACGAAGGTACCCAGTGTTTGATACATGTTGTTTTGAGGGGGCATAACGATTTGCTGCACCGATGGAATCGGGCCAGCCAAACCTGCTGGTTGGTAGGTAATTTGCTGCGGACCCCCTGAAGCGAGTTCGTCGTATTCCATCAAGCGAATGACGACATCGTCTTTGTTACCAGAGATTTTCAAACCTCGCTCCTTGCAGAGTTTCTTCAACTCAAGCAGCGTTAGTGCCTCGTAGTCCATACAGGCTGCTATCATTTTGTGCCTATAATCGTTCTTCCTACATTTCCATACAGCGTTTTAAAACGCCTCCAGAACTCAAACTTCAGTTCCATTAACAGCATCATCAAACATGAGTGCTTCACGGGGAACTCCCAGCATTGCTTGGCGTAATGATGACCGTAATTCGGTTAATTCCCCATAACAAACCAAGACATCATCGTAGCGCAATTGTAAATCTGAATCTGGATTCCAAACCAAACGGTCGCCCCTTGAAAGAGCGAACACTGGAATGGATGCGAACACTTCATGAAGACGTTTTCCAACCATTTTTGGATGATTTCTAAGCTGCAATGAAAGCACACCTGACCCCGGTACAGTTCTCAAGAGTTGGTCAAGGTCAACTTCACCAAAGGCAGTATCTTCCATGATGTAATCGACAATTGCACCAGCGACATTGACTCCACTTGCTTTCTCAATCCCCTCAAGGCCTGGTGAGGAATTGACTTCAAGGACAAGAGGTCCTTGATTTCCTTCAAGCAAATCCACACCTGCAATATTCAGACCAAGAACACGTGCTGCACGGCAAGCTGCTTCCGCATAGCCCGCCGGCAATTCCACATTTTCAACCGTGCCGTTGAGGTGGAAATTACTGCGAAATTCTCTGCCTCTTGCTCTGCGCCTCATGCACGCAACAACGCGGTCACCCACAACCAGGGCCCGGATGTCTTTTCCGTGGGATTCAGCAATGTATTCCTGGACGAGTACAGATTTACCAGTCAAGAGAAGACCTTGAACGAGGTTGCGTACTTCGTAGGCCGTGTGCCTCAAAAACACCCCTTCGCCTTGAGTTCCTTGTGTTACTTTAACCACTACAGGGAGTCCACCCACGACTTCAATTGCTTGCTCAACATCCAATATGTCTCGAACATAGACCGTGCGTGGGATAGGGATTCGATTGCGAGCCAAAATTTGTGATGCATGCAATTTATCACGGCTTTGGAGGATGCCTTGGCCCGAATTTGCAGTCCACATGCCAAGTTGTTCAATGTGCCTTAACACTGCCACGCCGTGTTGTGTGATCGAATGTCCAATACGCGGAATGATCGCATCATAGGAAAACGGCTTACCTTTATGGAGGACATCAACGCTACCGTCCATGACCATCAATGAGAATTTCATCGGGTCACAAACATCCACGCGGAGGTTTCGTTTCCGAGCTTCTTCGACAATCCGGCGGGTGCTGTACAAGCGGGGCCCACGGCTAAGTACAGCGAGACGAAGACCCATGGTATCACGGTTGTCCGAATCGTTCTTGATACCATCGGTCGCCATTATCTCGCCATGATTGGACGCGCATTTCAAGTGCTCGGATGAAATGAGAGGTTCATGTCCGATGAAGAGGAACTGGATGCAGCCGGTGCTTTAGCAGTCGATGAGGACCAAGATGAACTGCTTGAAGAAATGAGTTTGGATGAGCGCGAAGGGCGCCTCAAGCAAGCACGATGGAACGTCTTCATGTATCTTGGAATCGCAGCGATTCTCTTTGGTTTTGCACTGTTCCCAATGCCTTTTTCAGCAAATTATGATGGATTCACATCCTCGGCTGAGAAGGACATCGGTTTGGTTTGGGGGCTGCCTCTTGATGGAGAAGATATGTTTGATGTCCCCATGAAGATTGAGGTCACAGCGTCTAAACCGCCATCAGAAACAAATGTCAACCTTGGCGTCTATGTGCTTCAACAGAAAGACTGCCAAAGCAACTTGGGCGAATACACGCAACTTGCTAAGGATGGAGAGTCGCACGAGTACCAATATCAAGAAACATCAACTGCCGTACTCCCAGATGGAGTCTACGAGTTTGAGTTTGGAATTGACCCAGGTCACTATTGCGTGATCGTTGAATATATTGATTCCACGGGTTCAAAAATCGGTCAAGCGAGTGATGGCATGAGTGTGTCCGGTAAGATTTACCCGAACCAGTTCTTTGCAGGTGTTGCAGGACTGCTATGTCTCATGCTTTCTGGCTTTGCGTTTGTTGGCGCTCAAAAACATGGTGCTGCACTTCGGGCAATTCTCGAGGGCGAGCATGAAACTACAGAAGCCAAGGTACTTGCGGCAGCAGGCCCGACAGGTCCGCCCGGTTCAGGTCCAAGCGGTCCGCCCGGTTCAGGTCCAAGTGGCCCGCCCGGCCCAGGCCCATCGCCACCACCGACATCACCTCCTGCTGAACCTGTAGAGGAAGCGCCACCTGCCCAAGAGTCAGCAGCATTGGAAGGAGAATTTATTCCTGCGGAAGATGGATTTTTCTTCAAGCAAATGCCAGACGGGTCCTATGAGCAAACTGTTTATGTTCAAAATGCGGACGGTTCCTATGTTCCACATGAGGAATGAACGCTGGACAAAACCTATGTTATTGATGCATAAGAGCAACAAATGAGCATCATCCTTGAAAGGGAAGATGCTCACGGTGGAATGAGGGAAACCTATGGCCGATGCAGCAACCACCACACTTACGGTTGCCAAACTCAAGGCTCTTTGCGTTCTAAACGACCTTTCTGCTTCGGGAAAAAAGGCAGAATTGTTACAACGTTTGTTGGATGCAGGGGTTGACAAAGAAACACTTGGGGTCGAGGTTTTTGACGAGGATACTGCAACTTTCCACACCGTATCTGATGACCTATCAGAGAAGGATGTTGCGTCTGCGGAGGACAGTGAGCCCGTGATGTTGTCGCTTGAGGATGAAGAGACCCTCACTCCTTCAGTCTCAAATGAGGATTCAAAGAGCGAAGATATTGATGTCGCTTCAAGTGAGCCGGAGGCCGAAGAGATACTTGACGCCGAGATACTTGATGCAGATCTCATTGAAACGGTTGAAGCGCCTTCTCCTGAAGATGAAGTTGATTCGAAGGATGAACCCGCTTCCAAAGAAGAACCTGCCCCCAAACTCTCTTCTTCTCGTACAGAATCTCCAACGACGCTCGTTGAGATGCTCAAAAAACCACAGGTAGCTGCGGTTCTTCTTTCAGTTTTGATTTTAGGAGCTGGCGGCTGGTACTATCTCAACAACCAACTTGAGCCGTTTACTGCGGATTCCCTGCGTTATGGCGATGAGATGCGATATGCAATCACTGATGGCAGTTTTATGGCCTCTGAAGAATTTGTTGAATTGATCACTGACCGCATTGAAACGGAAGATGACATTTGCAAGATACGAATGATGTTCGAAGGAAGCGGCGAGGCTAAAATTACTGATGGAGGGGCATTGGAATTAACCAACCAGGGCTCGAACGACAGGCTTGGAGCTGTCCGTGCCAAAGGTGGCCAAGGTATGGATTGGCTTGCGGTTGAAAGTACCAATTCAATGGATTTCAACGGTCCCGGAAAATTTGAGATATTTCGCCATGTACGAAGTTCAATTCCTGGCTCAGATTCCTGCAGCAGCACTTCCTTGGGGGGCGAAGGCAACGGAATGCTCACCGTTACACAATGGACAGAACTTCGTGAAGAAGTGAGTTTAGGTACACAACTGGATTTTTCAATGTCTCTTGATGGAGAGTATCAAGGAACTGCAGTAAGCTATGGAATTGGAGGCCTCCTCGGAAGTTTCGACATCGTTTCACCCGGGCTTGGTGTTATTCTCCAACCCGTTGAACTCTCAACATTCTTCGGCAATGAATACATCACCAAGGATGCTATTGGCATCAGTTCTGATAAGGGATGGGAATGGCGGGTTATTGGTACTGAAAAAATTGGTTCGACCAATATGTGGAAGGTAACTGCAAGCCACAAGGACATTCGCGACTTGTGTCTTGGTTACGCCACGATGAACCTTTGGCTTGACGGTGTAAGTCCTTGGGCTGTCAAGCAAAGTGTTGATGTTTCCATTAGCAGCAGTGAAGCCAATCAGGACAGTTGTTCTGGTTGGGAATCACTGGGGTCTGACTACATCTTGCCTGAAGGAGAACTTGAACTCCACCATACCTTTGAACGAACATACCTCCAAAGAGGAGTAAAGGCCTTGGAATTAGGTCGCTCTTACGACAACAGGCCTCAAGCAAACGAACTCAATCCAAACGACGCAGATATGGTTGATTGGGGAGTTGATGGAACCCACATGCCCGATAACAGCACACGCAGGAGCCACCCACTTGATGATGCGATACAATGCGTTTCTAAAATGGGTGAAGTGCCGGCGGCCAATTCAGCCCTTGACAACGACGGTTACATATGGAGAGCCATTGACCAACCCAACGGTACTGCGACAGAATGGAACCTTTCATGGGTGGCAACCGACAATACTGCAGGATGGGTGCTTTTTTCAGTTGAAGGCGAAGACCCTCAAAATTTGAATTGTGAATACATTGACAAGGGCGTTTTTGATGATTCCATTACCCATAACCGCGACTCAATTCCAGAAGTTCTTCCACTTGAAGCATTGGAATTACGGTTGATGAACCAACAACGATTTCCATCATTGCAAGGAACTGAGGCCTTGTTCACAACCGATGGCGCACTGCACGATGAAACCCGAATGGGCTATCTTGTCGTTGTCCCAGGTACAGTTTTCGGCATAGACATTACGCAATTGTCTAAGGACGTAAAAGGAGCTTCAACCGTTGATGTTCAACGAGACTGGGATTCAGATGGTTGGAGCAATCAATTTTCTTTGGTCGCAGATGCAAGCGACGGGCGCGTGGTCGGTTGGACTCATCTAAAATCAGTTTGAGGTGAATGGTCGTGCCTAAGGATTCCGAAGACGGTCGCGGATTGGATCATCTTATGGAGCAAAATGAAGCAGAACTCAGTTTTCTCTCCGCCTACGGAGGGGTTGATTCGCCAAAAGGAGAGGACGGTTCAGCCATCTTAGAGGCTTTGTTGAGGTTCATGCGCGCTGGTGGAATTGAATGTGAGCAAAAAGCTGGTAAGGTTGTTTTTGAATTTGGCTCGGCAACGGCAGAATCGGACGGATGTCTCGTCCTGTGCAAGGGCAAGCATCTCCCGTTGGTTGCCAGTGATTTACATGCGCCAGGTTTTCATGACGGTATCATCGGAACGAAACGTGAAAAAGTCAGCGTTCGGTTCACTTCGTGGAATCAAGACCACCGACGTTTTCTCGAACGATTGGTCGAACATCACCGCTCTTGATTTCAGTTCTGCTTACGCTTCTTTGCGATGGTTGCAATTCCCAGAACAGCTGCAGTCATTGGTATTCCGAGGAACGGAAGCAACCCATTTTCGCCCGCTGCCGGAACATCGCATTTGTCTCCATCTGCATGCTTTCCACCGTAGGTACCGTCATCATAGAAGCATGTTGACCATGTTTTGTACCAATCACCGTCAGGGAAGGTTTCAGTTGAATCATCAGCATAGGTCGCTTCGACTCGCCAATTGACATAGGTGTGATCGCTTGGCGGAGTAAGTGACAATGCATAAGTTCCCTCTTTGGCCGTGATGTCGTGAGTTACTGGGGGATCACAAATTCCGCTGTTGAGGCAAATTTGAGTCTTAATGGAGAAGGTTGTTCCGTTTTCTGCGGCATCACCATCGGTGCTAATACTCAGTTCCCACGACTGGCCGTCTTGGGAGGGAGTGGTTCGTTCATTTACAACAAAAGGCACGTCGCCGCTGGGGTTCATGTCTTCTCCAGCAGTGCCGTCTGCCGCGGAAACTTGAGCGGTGCATGAAAGAAGAAGAAACAAGCACATTGTTGCAACAAACGATTTACCCATGTACTTAATGAGTCCGTTGTCGTTCTTTTATCTTCCTAATGGGCTTGATGGGAACTATTCCATTTCCCAAAGCTCGTCGCCAACCCAATGAACGGTTTTGATACCCTTCCCTTTCGTTTCCGCTACAAGAGCATCGTTTGACATGCAAGCCCACCCCAGAGCAAGAGGGCGCTTGTGTTTCATGTCACGAATCCAAACCAAGTCGCCTTCCTCAACACTTTCTTCGGCACCGTGAATTCCAGCCACCATGCAATCTGCGCCGTTCATGAGAAATGGAATCGCACCGTGGTCAACTTCAACCCATTTTTTCGCATCTTGATGGTCCAAGAATCCGCGCAGGGTAAGAAAGACGCATCGCTCACCAGATTCATTGTTCAACTCGATCACAATTGGAGTTTTGTCAACGAACACCATGATCCATGGCCCGTATTCAGCCATCTCCAAAAATCCCCCATCGATGTTGAGATCCACTTCCAAATCACGTTCTAGATCTTTGAGCAGTGGAGCAATGTGTTTTCTTCGTACAGGCCTACGTTTTTTCATCGCCCAATCGGTTGCCATGGTATGATGTTGAGGTGACCGGTTATCATTCTTCGTCCATAGAGATATTGATGTGGAATCAATTCTTGGAGGTGATATGGCCATGTGGTGTACCATACGTACCTTTGCTAAACACGCGCTTGAACTTGGGAATCAACCCCTGGCGGAACCCATTTTTTTCATCAAGCCTGACCAGTGTCTTCACGACTCTGGCCCCTTGCCAGTCAATGCACATCCCGGTGAAATGCACCATGAAATTGAATGCGTGGTCAAAATCGGGCCGGATGCTCGGCCAGCAGCCATCGCTGTAGGGCTTGATCTTACAGACCGGCCTGCACAAAGTCAGTTGCGAAGCGAGCAATTGCCATGGGCCAAAGGCAAATGTTTCCGTTCCAGTGCTGTTATCGGCGAATGGAACGAATGGACAGGAACTTGGGAGTCATTGAACGATGAAGGTTCAGCCCTAAGGTTAGAATTGAGGGTCAATGAAGAACTGCGTCAATCAGCATTTTTAGCCGAAATGTCCGTTCCGGTTCACCATCAATTCAATTCTTTGTGCGAGTGGGCACCCGTTCAGGAGGGCGACTTTTTGTTCACGGGAACTCCTTCTGGTGTGGCGCAACTGGTAGCGGGAGATGCCCTTGTTGCTCGTCTCATCGGTCCGCAAGACCGTGTTCTCTCCGAAATTGTGATGCGGTGTGAATGAGGGTTGCTTTCATATAGCCTGTGCAGGTCGGCAATCACGCAGGAGGTATCCTAATGGCTCAATGGCATGGAATTTCACGACGCAAACCGTCCGGCGGACGCAAAGTACAAGCTCGCGGTAAGCGCTCAACCGAAATCTCTACTGAGAAGCAATTTGCACTCGTCGGAGAACCTAAGCGAAAGATTTACCGAAAAACTGGAGGAAACTCCATGGTTCGCGTCATGGCTGCAAATCAAGTCAGCATTAGCGATTCAAAGACTGGTAAAACCACTCTTGGTTCCATTCACAATGTGGTTGAAAACGCCTCTGACCCGAACTACGTCCGTCGTAATATCTTGGTCAAGGGTGCGGTTATTGAGACCGATAAAGGCCGAGTCAAGATTACCTCCCGTCCTGGAAAAGACGGCGTAATCAACGGTGTTCTCATCGAGTGAAACCACCGACGGCCTCAAATCTACTGGGGCCCAACCCCTACATGAGGCGAGAAGATGGACCACAACCCCGACCGATTGTGCGTTTGGCCAGGATATTTTGACATGAAGACCTCAAGGCGTAATGGCCGTCGAGTTCCAAAGGATTCATCCGTTCTCAAGCCTAACTTGGAGGGTTTGTTCATGGCAGCACGTCAAGTTGGTCTCAAGAAGATCAAACGTGAGGAGCACACCTCGCATCCTCGTCGCCCCCATGGAAAGGAAGGCCGACTTTGGGTCTCTGCTTCTGGTGCAAAGGCAACAATAGGTGCAGGTTCAAAAGAAGAGTTGCTTCAACTTATTGGCGGCCAGTGGCGTCAAATGCAGCGTGACCAACGTAACCAAGCAGAAAAACAAGCAACACAAGGCCCTCAAACAGGGGATAGAAGGGCACGTTCTCAACGAAAAGGACCTACACAGCAACGGTCTGGTGGCTTCAAAAAGCGTTCAAAATTCAAAAAGTGAACAATTCGCTGCTTCCATTTGGAAACATGGATTGATAACCTAAAGGGTGTAAAAATTAACATGCGCAGGGCATTCTCAATGTTGCTGGCTCTTCTTTTGAGCTCAATGCTACTTCAAGGCGACCTCACTCCTCTTGCTGAAGAAGAAGAGTCCGACGAGGTGATTATCACCGTTGACAGTACAAACCTCCGCTTTTCACCGTCTTCTGTAACCGTAACAGAAGGGGACACAGTCCGCTTCTTTTGGAGCGGCCAAGCATTGCCCCATAATGCGGTTGAATCGAATGAAGTTTTTGATTCAGGAGAGCCGCAACGGAATGTAGATTATTCGTTCACCTTTGAATTGGGCACGAATGGAACGTACGATTTCGTTTGTGAACCTCACGCTGCGTTAGGAATGGTCGGACAAATCATTGTGGAGCCAGCACCGCCCGCCATTGAAAACAATACCACCAACGAAACAAATCTCAATGTTTCAGACATGAGCGAGGACACGCTTCCATCGTTATCGGTTGGCTTGACGCTTTGTGCTGTTGGGGCAAGTGTCGTAGCCTTTAGACGAGATCATTGAGGCAATTCGTGAAGCCATCCGAAAATGTCGTCTGCGGTCTCATTTTGAATCCCAGTGAGCGCATCGTAGAGTTCAGTGGTCACTTTACCCGGGGACCCGTCACCGTAGACTTTCTTTGAATCTCCTTGGGTGATGCTGCCAATCGGGGAGATGACGGCTGCGGTTCCACAACAAAACGCCTCATCAGCATTCATGGCGAATTCTGCGGTAACCCGCGTTTCATGAACACTGTAACCGAAGTGACGAGCGAGTTGAATGATGGAGTCACGTGTAATTCCGGGGAGAATTGTTCCCGTCAATTCAGGAGTGAATATTTCACCGTCTTTGAGACAGAAGAAATTCGCTGCTCCAACTTCCTCAATGCAGGTATGCGTTTCAGCATCCAGATAGATGACTTCGGCGTATCCCTTTGCTTTTGCTTCCTTGCTCGGTTTCATTCCAGGCGCATAATTCCCAATGGCTTTGACTCCACCAGAGCCTCCTGGAGCCGCCCGATGATGGCGCTCTGAAATAACAAGGTCAATCGCATTCACGCCGCCTTTGAAGTAGGGTCCAACGGGAGTGGTATAGATCAAAAACGTGTACGATGGAGCAGGAGCGACTCCCAAAATAGGACCACTTCCCATCAGGAGCGGACGGACGTACATGGCGCCTTTACCGGTGGGAGGTACCCATTTGACATTGGCAGCAACGACTTGTTCCACGGCGTCGATAAAAACAGATTCCGGGACGGGGGGCATCTTGAGGCGGTCTGCTCCCCGTTGCATGCGACGAGCATTCTCTTCGGGGCGGAAAAACACAACTCGATTTTTTGATGTTCGGAAAGCCTTCATTCCTTCAAACAACCCTTGGCCGTAGTTGAGAACACCGGCTGCTGGAGACATGGGAATGTCACCATACGGTTGTAAACGTCCGGGCATCCAAGGTTCATCGCCCTCAGTTTCGGTTATGTACATCGTTTCTGTTGGAGTGAGAGAAAATGTGAGGCTATCCCAATCAAATGATTCATCCATAATCTTCCCTCGCAGATGTTCTGAGCCATGCACCTTGGGCTTTCAAGCATTCCTCTCGCTATATTTGGGTTCAACGATGGGCGAGACATTCCGTCCGTTTTCAACCACGGATGGGTTCTAATGGGGTTGACGAGTAAGACCCTTGCGGGGCAAGAACATGGAAGGCAGAATGGGGGTGGTGTCGGGTCGTTATCGAGCCTATACTCATCCACAATCCGCAGTTTCTTCCCCACAAACTGTACTGGAATTGTTTGGAAGGATGGATGATGGCCGATCTATCTGTCTGCTTGCTCAAGGCCAGCGGCCAACCTTTGAAGTCGCTCCAATTGGTGATAGATGGAATACAGATGAAGAGATC
>Ga0066856_10000488_pt1 | contig 14732 bp, 15 predicted proteins | sample ETNtaG_5_FD_65605 | JGI IMG/M metagenome (GOLD analysis project Ga0066856, IMG submission 65605) | Marine microbial and viral communities from oxygen minimum zone, Eastern Pacific Ocean - ETNP201406SV205 | ecosystem: Environmental > Aquatic > Marine > Oceanic | place: Pacific Ocean: Eastern...
CGATACATAATGGCAATCCTTTGGATCTCAACGGGGTCCAAATCCGGACTTCCATTGTAGAAATCAACTTCTTCATACGGTCAACTTCTCCTCCTTGCTCCGCCAAATCATTCTCATCAATGGCTAAGGCTAGCCTAGCAAGGTCTCCTTGAGGGTCAAGGATTAATGCGGGGATTCCAGCTAACGCGGCCTCTTCAATTACCGATTTTGCCATAACGGTTTTTCCTGAACCGGTTGAACCCAACATCGCTGCATGTCTGGCCAGAACCATCTTGTCTATTTGGACAATATCGCCATTATCGCGCCTTTCTCCTAATAGCATTCCTTTGGCCTTGATCTTCTTTTTTCTCGAGGGCTTTGGATTTTCGAGAATATCATCGACGAGGTCTCTCAATTCATGAGAATTCTCCTCGGACATGGACCGGCCAACATCCCCTACACTCTTGAGGATGACTACACCCACTACATGGCCGGGACACACTCAAGGAGGCGAACCTCTTCGCCGATACATGAACCGCGTCCCATTAGCGAAACCATTCTGGGACGATGAGTGTGAGAAGGCTGCAATATCTGCACTTTCCAGTGGCAGGTGGGTGAAAGGACCTCAAGCGAGGATGTTCGGAGAAGAGTTTGCAAAATGGTGTGGGGCAGCAGCAGCCGTGCCATGTCAAAGCGGCTCTGCTGCATTGTGGGCTGCAATGAGACTTCTTGATATCGGACCAGGTGATGAAGTCATAGTTCCAGGAATGACTTTCATAGCTACTGCTACTTCGGTAAGTTTAGTTGGTGCAACTCCTATCTTTGCTGATATTGAAGAAGATTATTGGTGCATATGCCCTGAAGATGTTGAAGCAAAAATCACTGACAAAACCAAGGCGATAATTGGAGTGCATATTTTTGGTCAAGCGTTTTCTCCTAGACTACGTGAGATTTGTGACAAACATGGTATAGCGCTTGTTGAAGACGCTGCACAGGCACACGGTGCAAGTTTGAATGATACTAAGGCAGGGGCTATCGGCGACATAGCTTGCTTCTCATTTTTCCCGTCAAAAAATATGGCGGTTGGAGGAGAAGGGGGAATGATCACTACTACACGCGAGGATTTAGCACAGAAATTGTCAAGGCTGGTCGATCATGGAAGAAATGATGCTCTAGAGTCGATTGAACTAGGCACAAATTTGCGGATGAGCGAAGTATCAGCAGCAATAGGGAGAATCCAATTGAAACATCTTGAAAATTGGACCTCTCAGAGAAGAAAGAATGCGAAAGACATCAACCATTCAACGCACATCAGGCCAAATTCCGAACATGCCTGGCATCAATTGTGTATTTTGAGCGATAATCCTGGCGAATTGATTTCTAGATTCAATGACGCCGGCATCGATGCAAGAGTCCACTACCCGATTCCATGTAATCGCCATCAGGTCTATTCTGGACATCATCAACATGAGAATAGTTTGCAGGTTTGTGATGAGATAGCGCACAAACTCGTGGCAATACCTGTTCATCCATCGATTACAATGGATGACATTCAGAGAATTAATTCAGTGTTGAGTCACTAATCATTCTTGAAAGTGAAGAATTTGACCATCCTTTGAGGTAAGTTAACTCTAAGCCAAGCCATGATGGAAGCGCCACATCCTGACATTCATCTTCTAACTCTACTTCGGCGATAATTAGTCCGCTAATTGAGCCTTCAAACTCGTCAACTTCCCAAAGTAAGCCGTCTTCTCCATTCCAGTAATAGCGAACTTTACCAATCGAAGGCAACCCATCTAGTGGTAATTCGTTGTACATATCAAGCGGCAAATCCCATTCAAACTCAGGCGCTGAGGCGCCAATTCTTCGCCCCTTGGCGGTTAAAGTTACAACGCCTTCACTCAATCTAATTCTCCATGTTGTTAGATTTACAAGTGCCCCGCTCTCCTCGACGAGAACATGATTTCTCCACATTATTTTACCATCAACGTGTTTGACACCATCAAGATAAGTTTGGAAAATGGCGCTAGATTTACCGGATCTCCACGGCTTGTCATTTCGCCCATCGACTAGAAACCGGCGCTCTATTTCGACTCCCATCAATTCTCATCCTCTATTTTCTGAGATCTAGCTTTGGACATAATCTCTTCATCGAGGAACCAAAACGTAGGTGTTTCGGAAATGTGCTTGTCCCAATGTTGAACGGTCCTAGCCCATATTTCTGAATCAGCGTTTTCCTTACAATAACCTAGAACCCAATCCATTTGCGATTGTAACTCTTCATCATCTGGAGAATTTCGCTTTAGATTTTCAGCAGTCATTGCCATATTCATCATGAACATTGGAGATAGAGCATATGTCCAGAACGGATTTCTCTCAAAATCAACACTTCTCTGAGCAGTCCATAACGAAAACACTCTGTCATACAGATAACCAACACACAAGACAATTAGAATTAGTCCGGCGAAGATACTGAGCAATCCGATGTATGTTGCAGGAATACCTAGAACAGAGTTGCTGAAACAAAACCCTTCGTCACATTTATCGGAAAATCTCCAACTGACATAATCCCACAATAGTAGAGTTAAAGTTGAGCCGAGAAGCCCTAGAGAAATGATAGATTGAGATTGTTGCATACGCCAGTATTGGCGCATAACCCACTTCTTGACAGGGTTGATGTTAGAACTTGTCATCATACCTCCCACGAACACTGCTTATTCATATTATCATGGGTGAATTGTCTAATTGTCATACCAATGTTACATTATATTGGGATAACCACGGCAATTCATGGGCCGCAATAATCAGACACCACTTTTGGCTGTAGTCTTGGTTCTCATAATGGGGATGTCCGGGTGCACTGGATTATTCGATAGTGAAGATACATACGAGATGGTTCCAACAGATTTAGGAGACGTTGCAAAAAGATCGATCAGCTCTCCAAATCTAGAAGTTTTCTCAGATTGCGATGAACTCGAAAATGCGCTGAAGCAAAGCATCGAAGAGGAAGCTCGCACAAGTCTGCTGCAAGCGGTTGATGATGTGTATTACTGGGGCGGAGGCATCTGGTTAGAAGACGGAGCAGAAATGGTAATGGACGATGCGGGTTCAGCGACCTCATCAACGCCGCCTACAACTCGTCAAGAAGGAGTAGATTATTCTGGAACCAATAACCAGGAGCAGGGAGTGGATGAGGCTGATTTTGTTAAGACAAACGGATTCAATATTTTCTTTGTAGACAGCGGAGTTCTTCATATCATGGATGTACCAGAGTTTGGAGAGATTGAGCACGCATCCACGACAGCCATTCAAGGCAATCCGGTTGCTATGATGTTGAACGAAGAGAACCTTGTTGTCGTGTCTACAGTTTCCAGTTGGAATATCGATAATGATGACCCACTTCAAGAGGCGATGGGTTGGAGTGAGGATTGGTATGGGTGGAGGACTAACACATTGACTAAATTCACGGTGTTTAATATTTCGAACTCATCATCACCGGAGATCAACAGAGAATTGTACATCGAAGGATATTACATGACGGCAAGAGAAGTTGCTGGAACGGTGAGAACTGTGACTCACACTTGGATGGACATTCCAGGTTTACAGACTTGGATATCTTATCCAGAGGGATATTGGAGTTCAGATTATACTGAAGAAGAGCGTCGAAATATGAGAGAAGCCGCTGCCCAAGATGCTATGGGGCACAATCAGGAGATAATGTCCAAAATAACTCTAGAAGATATTCTTCCCCAAGTCCATGAGCGCATCAGTGATGAGATAATTACGCACCACATGGATGGAGACGATTGCTCGGATTTCGCTGCACCCGAGGATGGTTTTAATCGTGGCTACACCAGCATTTTCACTATTGATTTGATTTCGGAAGAACTTGAATTTGAGGCTGACCACATTGTAGGAAATTGGCCACTAGTATATTCTTCTCAAGACACATTAATCATCACAGAAAATGCTTGGGATTGGTGGTGGTTTTGGGGCCATGATGATTTGATGGAATCAACAAATATCCACACCTTTGACATTAGTCAGGCTGGAGAAACTACCTATGCTGGTTCAGGAAGAGTAGATGGAACAATCCTTGACCAGTTTTCGATTTCTGAGCACGAAGGAATTGTTCGAGTAGCCACTACTACGGGGCAGTGGGGCCGGTGGTGGATGGAAAACCCCGTGCCTATGGAAAACCACGTAATCACCCTCTCTCATGCATTGGATACCGATACAGGAAAAACGAGGCTTCTAGAAATGGGAAGAGTGGATGGGATTGCATACAATGAAACAATTTGGTCTGCAAGATTTGTAGAAGATAGAGCATATATCGTTACTTTCGAAAACATGGACCCGCTTTGGACAATAGACCTAAGCAACCCAACATCCCCTACAATCATGGGCGAACTCAAGGTTCCAGGAGTATCAACCTACATTCATCCATTATCTGATGATGCAATCTTGACAATAGGACTTGGGCCAGCTGATGAAGAAACAGGATTGGGATTGGATTGGGGCAATACTAGACTATCTTTGTTCAACGTGTCTAATTTCTCAGACCCACAGGAAACTCAAACCCTTTCTCTTTCACCGGTTGATGACCCAACAGACGGCTGGACTTGGGCTTGGTCGGAAGCTACATGGGAACACAAGGCATTCCAATATTGGGCTCCAAAAGGTATGCTCGCAGTGCCTCTAAACACGTATCGCTATGATTACTATTATGGTGACGATGGGCGCTATCATTACGAATATGATTGGGTTAGCAAATTGATGATTGTAAATGTAACAGAAGAAGGCCTCGAAATGCACGGAGAAGTAGATCATTCTCAGTTTTATGAAACCGATGAATATCACTGGTGGTCATCGTATAATATTAGACGCTCAATATTCATGGGAGACTACATCTATGCAATTTCACATGCTGGAATAACCGTGACCGATCTCGATACTCTAGAGGAAGTGGACTCATTGCAATTGGTTCATGTAGAGCCATACAATTCTGAAACTGCAGTTTCAGAGGGTACAGAAGAAGAGGATAAGTCTGAAGGCTGAACATCTGGTGGGCCCTACGTGGTCAAAGTCGCTTTACTAGGATGCGGCCGCTGGGGCCAAAAGCACCTGAGGGTTCTTTCATCTTTTAGAGAGAAAGGAATAATCGATCACATCACCGTTATCGACACATCAAAATCAGCAAGGGATGCCGCTATTTTGGCTGATGAAATCAAGCCCGATTTTGATGATGTTGTTGCAGATTTGGTAATCATTGCCACTCCGTCAAACCTTCATGCTTCCCAAGCCAGAGAATTGTTGTCAAAAGGATACCATGTGTTTGTTGAGAAGCCTTTGGGGTGTTCTGAATCAGAAGCGGCCCAGGTGCTTGCTAATGCAAGAGAATTTGGCAGGATATTAGGAGTCGGCCTTCTTTTGAGGTTCCATCCTGCGGTAACTCTTGCAAATCAAATGATTAACAATGGTGAATTAGGTAGATTAGAATCACTCAGATTTGTACGTAGAACAACCCGAACCGCTCCCGAGAAAGGAAACGTGGTAGAAGCACTGGGAGTCCACGCAATTGATTTGATGTGTTATTTTATGAGCGAATCAGAGCCTAGCGCAGTCCACGTTGAGGGCGATGAAATCGAGGCCCGCATCGCTCTAGAATTCCCTCATGGGATCGAGGCAATCATCGACGTAGCTTGGCAAACAAGTCAAGAGATAAGGACAGTAAAACTGGTAGGATCAAACGCAACTCTTCGATTTGATTTGGATGTTCACGATAGAGCCACTTTGATTTCTGAACGAGGGGAAATAGAAATCTTTTGCGAGTCTACAATCTCTCCTCTTGAAGCCGAATTGAATCATTTCATTTCGGGCATCGAGAATTTCAATTCAGGGCAAGCATGGAACCCTACTCCTGATTATGGGGCTGCCTTGAGAGGAGTTAGATGGACAGAAAAAGCAATTCAATCGTTGCCAATTTCAAGGCCACATTGAAGAATCCGATGCGTCTCGCCCAAGCATGGCCGGTAGTTCGTCACCCGAAGATTCCGAACCACTATTCGTTCTAGAACCGCTTCCAGAACTATCTGGTGTGATTGATTCATTCGCTGCGACTAACCCTATTTTCCTCCTAGTCAGTTTCGGGGCAGTCATCTATTTACTAACAAAATATGAAGATCCATTGAAGAAACTTTGGACCACTTCATTAGGCGCTATTGGATTCAATTTCTATGTCACAGATTCGATGTTTTATTCGATGATTTTCACTAGTGTATTCATCTTCGGATTCTTCGTAGTGTGGGGAGCGATTCGTTGGGATGAACTCAAGGCATTATTAGGAATAGACCGAGCAAGAATTATTTCGATTGTATCATTCATTGTTTGTACATGGATTTTGATGGTTTTAGGCACGGCAATAGGCATGCCCGCAGGACCCGGCGTAGTCATCTGTGGATTGACAACCGCTTATCTTTGGTGGACCTATTATTCACTAGAGCCAGCAACCGTTTGATAGCGAAGGGTCAAGGACTACGCATGCACACCTAGGTGCATGGCAACATTCTCCAGTCATCCAGATTTGCCCGAGATTCTCGAGAATCTACTAGAGGACGATGTTCATACATTGTTCTTGAAAGCAGATTGCCCTCCTCGCACGAAAGCAGGAGGAATAGGAAATCTCCGCCTTGCTGATGTCGAAGGTGCGGATGATGGCGAATGGGATACATTGCGCCTCGAATCGCTACAAGAAGAGATACTTACTCTGGTTGACGACAATCGAGATCGCTCAGATTGCTTCTTGGAAATCGATAGGAAAGGCTGCCAAGTAATTCAGTTAGGAGACCTAAGAATTTCCTGTGCTTGGCCGCCATTTGCGGATGCGAGAGAGATTACTATCGTTAGACCTGTAGCGAAACTTTCCTTGGGCGATTATGAAATCGATCCGAAATTGATCTCTAGACTATCCGACCATCATCGCGGCGTATTTATCTGCGGGCGCCCCGGTTCGGGAAAGACAACTTTAGCACAAGCTATTGCAGAATATCTGGATGAAGATGTAGGCGCTATGGTCAAGACTATGGAAGCACCTAGGGATTTGCAGCTTGCGAATAGAATAACTCAGTATGCCCCACTAGAGGGAGATTTGGAAAAGACTGCTGAAATCATATTCCTTGTCCGCCCGGATTTCGTTATTTTTGATGAAGTTCGAAGGGCCAGAGATTTCGAGATATTTGCAGATGTTCGCTTAGCAGGGGTTGGGTTGCTTGGAGTAACCCACGCCAATTCAGCATTGGAAGCGATCCAAAGGCTGATTGGAAAGGTCGAATTGGGATTAGTTAGCCAAGTATTAGACACAATTTTACACGTAGAATCGGGACAAATCCAACAAGTTTTGGAATTAAGAATGACTGTAAAGCCACCTAGTGGAATGCAGGAAGAACTGGCAAGGCCGGTAATCGAAGTAGTCGAATTTCCTAGTGGCAAAGTGACCCACGAGATGTTCGCGTTCGGTTCGGAAATCGCCGTAGTGCCTGTAGATGGAGTTGCCTCAGGTAAAGGGGTTTCACCCGTTGCTGCTTTGGCTAGAGATCAATTAGTCAAGAAGATTCGAGATTGGGTTGGAGTATCATGTGGTGTAAAGATTACCGGAACTAGTTCTGCGGAAATTTATGCACCAAAGGGAGTAGTATCTACGTTGATAGGAAAGGGCGGCGAAAACATCCGAGATTTACAAGATGAGTTGGGGGGAATGAAATTGTCCGTATCTTCATTCGCAGAAATGCCAGACGATGTCCATGTCCCTGTTGAAGATCATTACGAAACACTTGAGCGCAGAGCAAGAGAATCTAAGCCCTGGGAGTATTCCAAGCGCGGCCGTAAGTCGAAAAAGCGGAAACGATGAGCCATCAATCACTTTAATGCTGTAGATTTTCAACAATTTGTTCAGAAGATGGATTGATGAAGGCGCGACATTCCCGCTGTATTCATGGCACAGTCACCTGATGGCACAGGAACCGCTCCTGTGAGGATAACCAACTCCTCAACATCGGTTACCAGTGGCATTGGGGTAACTCAGAAATTAGTTGGTGCAGCAATTGCTTTTGGTAATGTGCTTAGGGGCACTTTTGGCCCTAACGGTTTAGACAAAATGTTGTACAAGACCAATGGCGAAGCCGCAGTTACAAATGATGGCGCAAAGATAGTTGCTGAATTATTGGTTAAACATCCAGCGGCTAAAGCTTTCGTGAGCCTTGCAGAGAGCCAAGAGAATGCCTGCGGAGATGGCGTCACCGGTTGCATTCTACTCGCTAGCGAATTAATGAGTGAGGCGGGCCGATTACTCGAGAGAGGCCTACATCCACTAATTCTTGTAAAGGGATATGAAATGGCCTTATCTCAAACCTTGGATGAATTGGACACTAGGTCTAAATCCCTTGGTAAAAATCTAGAACAGGTTGCAAGAACTGCACTTGTTGGACGTTCTACAGAAGGCGCTTTAGACCATTTATCTCTACTAATCGCACAAGCGGTTGAAATGATTCCAGATTGCGACTATGAGAGAGTAAGAATGGCAAAGGCGGGAGAGGGAACCCCTGCAACATCTACTTTAGTTCCAGGGATTATTCTGGAAAAGAGGCTGGCCTTAGAGAGAATGCCTCGCAAACTCAGCGATGCTAAAATCGCCGTACTAACCTGTCCTTTAGAACTAGAACAGTCTAAGGTCTCTGCAGAAATTGAAATCAGTACTCCTGAGCAGTATGAACGTTTCATCGATGCAGAGCACGGCCAGATTGAGAAAATTATTGAGAAAGCAAAAGCTTGTGGGGCGAACATCATTTTTTCGGCTGAAGGAATAGACTCTAGAGTATTACATTCACTGGCAGACGCAGACATCTTTGCACTTGGCGGGATTGAGAGGCCTATGGCTGAAGACATTGCACAAGCGTGTGGCGCAAAATTATGTGACCATCTTGATGATTTACCATCTTCTTTAGGCATAATAGATTCTCTCGAACATCAAAGACTAGAGGGCGCTGAAGGTGTGAAGGAAAGAATTATTCTCAAAGTTGGTCAAAATGCAGGTATAGTGACTTTGCTTGTGGGCGGGACAGATGGCGTTGCTGCTGAAGAAACAATTAGAGGACTATACGACGCTTTACGCTCAACATGCCTAGCCAAGGAAGAAGATTTGGTCGTTCTTGGGGGAGGCAGTTTACACATGGCGGCATCACTCAGAGTAAGAGAGGCGGCTGAAAATTGTCCAGGTAGAGAGAGATTGTCAATGGAAGCATTTGCAAGGGCCTTGGAGGGGATCCCTGCATCACTTTCAGCGAACGCTGGTGAAGATAAAATCGATGCGTTACTAGAACTACGCTCATTACATCGCGCAGGGAAAATAGACAGCGGAATTACACAATCTGGCAAGCCAGGAACAATCGACTCTGTTTGGCTGCCAACATATACGATTGAACACGCAATTTCGGCAGCCTGCGAGTCTGCTTGCAGCTTATTACGCGTCGATCAGGTAATTTCAGCTCGAGGAGATTGAGTCGGCACCTTCATTTGACTGTCTCAAATCCCTTCCTTAACGGGTACTGCACATGGAGTCGACCTCCCGCCCCCGGGCTTTACTATCAGTTTACGATAAGACAGGCATTATTGAATTTGCAAAAGGCTTGGATAGCCTTGGCTATGAATTGGTTTCAACTGGCGGAACCGCAAGGAAACTGCGAGAAGCCGGCTTAGATGTAATTGGGGTTTCAGATGTAACCGGCCACCCAGAAATATTCGATGGCAGAGTCAAATCATTACATCCTGCAATCCACGGACCTCTTCTATGCAGGCTTGAGAACGAGAAAGATGCTGCAGGATTAGTTGAATTGGGTTATCCAATGATAGAGGTGGTTGCTTGCAACTTGTATCCATTTAGTGATGCAGCAGCGGTTCAACCACCTATGGAAGATCTCGATTTATTGGAAATGGTCGATATAGGCGGTCCAACTATGGTTCGCGCTTCTGCAAAGAATCATGTAAATGTCGTAATTACTTGTGACCCACAAGACTATTCTTCAGTTCTACAAGAACTATCATCGGGTAATGTTTCATTGGAAACCAGACGCCTTCTCGCCCTAAAAGCGTATGAGCACACTGCAAGTTACGACTCTGCAATCGCCAATGAATTGGCAAGTAGATGGGTTGGCCGTCCAGAGGATAGTGACGATACAGAAGAACAGACCAAACGCCTTCCGAATACTATGTCTGTGGCAGCATTTAGGATGCAAACACTACGATATGGGGAAAACTCACACCAGGCTGCAGCATTGTATGTAGAACCGGGTGCGCCCGAAGGTGAGACTTTGGTTACTGCCAAAGTAGAGGGGGCTAAAGCAATGAGCTACAATAATTACTCAGATGCAGATGCAACACTCAGACTTTGCCGTGCTTTATCGACGGATGAATGGCCAGAAACTCCACATGCATGCGTGATTGTGAAACACAACAATCCCTGTGGGGCGGCATTGGGTAAGACGCAATTAGAAGCGTATGAGGCAGCACTTGCTAGTGATCCAGAGAGTGCCTTTGGATCGATCATTTGTGTAAATGAGCCAGTGACCATGGGATTTGCTGAAGCCGTATCGAGCCTATTCGTTGAGGTTCTGATGGCTCCAGGATATGAGGACGGAACTAAGGAAGTGCTGATGCAAAAGAAAAACCGTAGAATTTTGACAATAGATTCGCCAAATAATCGCTTAGCACCTCTCCCTCGAAAAACTGTCCGCAAACCGATTGAAGGCGGTTGGCTAGTACAAACAGAAGAGGCTCCTGTAATTGATTGGAACAAGGCAAAAGTCGTTACTGACAAGACGCCTACAGAAGATCAAATTGCCTCGATGAAATTCGCAGTTCGTGTGTGCGAGCAGGTCAAGTCAAATGCAATTGTAATGGTCCAAGGTTTGGCAACCGTTGGTATTGGGCCTGGGCAAACCAGCCGTGTGGAGGCTGTTAGAATCGCTGCTCGGAGGGCTGGTGGAAGAGGAAAAGGCTGCGTTTTAGCCAGCGATGCCTTCTTCCCATTTAAGGATGGAATTGAGCAAGCGGCTGAAGCTGGTGCTGCTGCAATTGTTCATCCAGGGGGCTCAATTCGAGACCAGGAAGTAATCGATGAAGCTAATGCTAGAGGTATTGCGATGCTTTTCACGGGCCACAGGCTATTCAGGCATTGATTACTCTCTGGATTTAACCATTGAAAGAACATATGCCATACCTAATATTCCAACAAATAGGATGGTTATCGCTCCATATGCATTATTATCGGCTCCATTCCAAGAAGATAAATCCATCAAAGTACCATCTCCCCTTGTTGAAACATACCAAACGAAGTATGCGGACGTAGTAGTCATCAAACCAATCATACTTGCTATTACTATTTTCACATGCCTAGGCAACGTTTTCCCTGTGGCATAATATTCGAACATAGACGGCCCAAAGAACCGGTTAGTCAATGTCCATCTAAACAACTTCTCGTTAGAAAGCGAGAATAGGAATGCTGCCGGAACAGCCCAAGAAACAGTAGGCCACCCAGGAATCCAAATTCCAATAATTGAGAATATAACAAATATTGAACCTAGTCCGATGTAAATTTTGCTTTTTATCGGACTGCTAACCACGGCGTACTTTTCGACTATGGCGTCCACAGTCCCAAGCCTCTCCGCCATGAGCGCCCGTCTGAAATGTACATTATCAATGATAGTACTGTACAGGCCCAAGGCATATTGCCGAACAACCTCTCGCAGTAACATGGCAGAGGATTGGAGCCTCCCCAGAGTTGGAACTACTGAGGACCCACTTCGTCTTGCCATATTCATCTCGGGCTCCGGTTCAGGGATGGAAGCACTCCTCAAACATCAGCAGAATTCAGATTGTAGGCATACGACTACAGTTGTGATTAGTGATAAGCCAGAAGTTTCAGGATTGAATAAAGCTGAGGCGCTAGGAGTTAATGCAATTGTAGTCCCTCTTCCAGACATTTTGGATAGGGATGAAAGACGATTAATCCATGAAAACGAGGTCAAAGACGTGCTCTCAGATTATGGGGTTGAAGCGATAATCTTGTCTGGGTATATGCGTATTCTCACTCCTTCATTTGTCGAGGGATGGGCCGGCAGGATCCTCAATATCCACCCCTCCTTGTTACCAAATTTTCCAGGCGCCCACGCTCACAGAGACGCGATTGCTGCAGGCGTTTCCAAATCTGGTTGCACCGTTCATTTCGTGGATAGTGGCATGGATACAGGCCCAATAATTATGCAAAGAGAAGTCGAAGTTAATTCCAGTGATGATGAAGAATCACTGGCAGAGAAAATCAAGAAGGAGGAACATATTCTGTATCCTATGGTGATAGACCTGCTCAGTTCCGGTGAGATAAAATCTCCTTGAGTTCTTCTGGAGTATTGGTGTTTCTGGCTTTTATCCCACCGTCGCAGGAATGTATTTCTTGAAACATTTCAGATATTTTTCTTGAATGTATCAATTGATGAGATGCATCTATTTTCGCCAGCAGAGGCTGTCTATTTTCAGAGTCATCTGTAGGAACACCTTCGATTTTAGAAAATAATTCTGCGTCTGCTAGATATGCATCACATGGAGCGAGTTGAATAATCCCATTTAACTCTGAGATGAGATCAAACAACGATTCAGCAAGGGTTTCTTGTGAATCAATGACGCACTCTTCATCAAACAAGGCCATACGTTCTGCACTGCCGCACATTACCACGACTCTTTCACAACCTGCAATTCTCAATTCATTAGCAAGCCTGGTAACATTTGAATTGATTAGAGATTTATCCCGGCCCATTCTACTAGATTTGCCTCCGGCAAGAATTATTCCGGTTTGCAAGTAGACACCTCAATGCATTGAATCTAGACCGTTTAGGGATAGTTCGACTTCGCCAAGTAGTTCGTGAACTCTAGCAAGGAGTGCGCGTCTTTCCTTCGAAGAACGAGCGAGCGGCAACCATTCTAGTAGGCGCCTAATATCCTGAGCATCTCGAGCAACCGTCCAGTTTAGAACCTCTTCCAGCACCGGGTCATCGGCCGGTAGAAAACGGTCTGCCATGAAGAACCCTAGCCAAGGCACAACAAAAACTCACGCATCCAAGGAGCGCTTTCGAATACGTTCGAATACCTCGCCACCCTTTGGCGCATTTTTTACCAACTCGACATATTCCTCTTTCATGTCTAGTGAAGCAATTAACATGGCGTTCTGCTTCTGAATCTTGTTTGCATTGTAAGAAGACAGGAATTCTATGCTTGGAACATCTCTTCCAGAACGTTTGATTTCTTCGGCCATTTCAAGAACCAAATCTAAGGGTAATCCTTTGTTAATTGTGCTAAGCATTTTGGCCCAAGCATCTCCTTCAGTGTTTGCAAACAACAAACCGATGAGCTTCACATCTTCTCTTCCACACCTTTTCCACAACCGCTTGACTAATTCTTGAATTCTTTCTTCGTGATTAGTCAATAACCAGGAAGCAATCCTTCTCATTGTTGGGTCATCAGTCCCAATATGAAACGCAAGCCCACTTTGCTGCAATACTTTGTCTGTAATCGAGCGATTAACCAACCCCTGAGAACCGCAATCATATGCTGTTTTTAGGAAAAACATGACTTTCCGACCTTTGGGTAACCCCTGGTCAAACAATGAATCAAGGCTATCGGCCAAAAAAATCACCTCAGGTATTCTTTGTTCGGACAGTATCGAATAAGCTTCCAACTAGTGCAACACTATCTCTGAGAGTTCCTAACATTTTGTCTACAACATTTTCATCTTCGGTCTTTTGACGAATCATGTCGCGTAAATCGGCTTCAATTCTAGAATGGTCGCTATCATCAATATTGAATTGTGCTCTTAGATTTGCGAGAACGGCAAACTCATCTTTCGAAAGCGAAGCGTTAACAATTGCAATTTCGAAAACTTTAGTGTAAACTAATCGCTGCTCATTTGGAGCAACTTCCCTTCCACTTTCAGTTTCTCGCCCTTCACGGATCGCCGAATAGATTTCTGCAGGCTCTTCCGCAGAAAGCCCTAGCGCACTTGCAAGTTTGATGATTAGGCGTTTTTCCTCACGCGTTAAAACACCGTCACGAAGCATAACTTCAACGGTGGTTCTGAATACAGTAAGTGCCCCTACATTCTCGCCGGTCACAACTTAGCGACAACCTCTTACCACTTGAATCTCATTGATATCTTACAAAAACGCAAAAAACGCCTTTTTACTTAGAGAGGATTCAAGAAGGATGGGTCGGTCGCAGCATTTGTCCAAATCCGATTCACGACCAACTAAAGCCTCAATTTGAGGCTCAAATGGTCACTCTGGAAATGTGCCGAAAGGCTCATTAAAAGGCTGTGTTGGTTAGGACAAGGAGAGATTCTCATGGCAAAAGGAAAACACAACGGAGGTAGAAGCGGAGGCAAAGGCGGAGGCAAAGCCAAGGCAATGAAATACCTCATTAAAGCCGACCTAAAGGTCAACGGAAACGTCCAGCGCAAGGACATCATAGGCGCAATCATGGGTCAAACAGAAGGCCTACTTGGTGACGATTTAGAACTTAGAAAACTACAACGAACAGCACGAATTGGTCATGTTGATGTTGAAGTAAAAAGCAGCGGTGGCAAAATCACTGGCGAAATTCTAATCCCAAGTAGCATGGACAATGTTGAAACAGCGATTATTGCATCTAGTTTGGAA
>Ga0066856_10000491_pt1 | contig 14691 bp, 15 predicted proteins | sample ETNtaG_5_FD_65605 | JGI IMG/M metagenome (GOLD analysis project Ga0066856, IMG submission 65605) | Marine microbial and viral communities from oxygen minimum zone, Eastern Pacific Ocean - ETNP201406SV205 | ecosystem: Environmental > Aquatic > Marine > Oceanic | place: Pacific Ocean: Eastern...
TAAATAGCTTTTTACAATCTGGACACTGCCCATTATTGGGGAAACAACCCAGACCTTGTATCTTTGATAAAAAATCAAATGAAAAGCACGGAGGCCTATTCCATTTTTGAGCAGAGCGTGAAGGACTATCATGTTCTGGACCGCATCGACCAGCCCTATAAAAACCCCCACCCACCCAAGTCTTTGGCATACCTGATGTACCGAAAAAATTGGATCGACACCATACAGTGGCATTACGAAGACCTCATTAGGGACCCAGGGATTAATCCCACAACAGCACTTAAGCTAAAACGCAAAATCGACGCTTCCAATCAGGATCGTACCGATACTGTAGAATATATCGACAGTTATTTCCTCGATCAATACAGAAGCGTACCCCCACAAACTTATGCTGCCAGCAACACCGAAAGCCCAGCGTGGGCCTATGACCGCCTGTCGATTTTATCTCTCAAAATCTATCACATGCTTGAAGAAAGTCAGCGCAGTACCGCTTTGGCAGACCATCGCCAGCAGTGTGCTGATAAACTAGCCGTATTACAAACACAGCGCAAAGACCTTTCCCTCGCCATTGACCAATTGCTCGAAGACCTTTCTACAGGACGCAAGATCATGAAGGTCTACAAGCAAATGAAAATGTACAATGACGAGGCGCTCAACCCTGTTCTCTACACAAAAACCGACTAGGTGACAAAACCAAAACACCTCATTATTTTTCGCTTCTCAGCAATGGGAGATGTGGCGATGTTGGTCCCTGTGCTGCGATGTTTATACGCTCAAAACCAGAACATACAGATCACATTGGTTACACGAAATCGTTTTGCGCCGATATTTAAAGAGTTTAGCAAACTCCAGCTGATGACACCTGATTTTACTGGAACTCACAAGGGACTCAAGGGGCTTTATCGCTTGTATAAAGAGCTCAAACAAACAAAACCCCAACGCATAGCCGATATCCATCACAACCTACGCAGCCGTATACTTCGGTTGTTTTTTAGACTGTCATTTGCCCGGATTAAAGTGATTGACAAAGGTTATACCGACCGCAAACGACTGACTCACCCGACCAAAAAAACAATGAAACCCCTGACCCCACAGCACTATCGTTACGTGGATGTGTTTTCCCGTTTGGGCTTTGCCCTTGATGTCGATAAACACGAATTTCCCATTAAGCCAGGTCTTCCAAAATCGAGTTTAAAAATTGACCTTCCAGCCGACAGAAAATGGATTGGGATTGCACCCTTTGCTGCACATTCCGGCAAAGTATATCCCCTCGACCTGATGCAAAAGGTGGTGGGCTATCTTCAACAAGAACATTCTGTTTTTATGTTTGGTTATGGCCCGAAAGAAGCTACTCAAATTTACATTTGGGCCAAGGCCTATCCCAATGTGATTCCGAATGCCTTGGAGATGTCTTTTTCGGATCAGCTCGATCTGATTGCGAATCTCGATGTCATGATTTCGATGGATTCAGCCAATGGCCATTTGGCAGCCAATTTTGACGTACCAGTCATTACATTGTGGGGGATGACACATCCCTTTTTAGGATTTTTTCCATTTGGCCAAAACAACCACCTGATTGTTGACCGAGAAAAGTTTCCAAAAGTACCAACCTCGCCCTATGGTAAAAAGGTGCCAAAAGGCTATAGAGACGCTATGCGTACCATTACTCCTGAAAAGGTCATTGAAATGGTCTTGGAAAAGATCTAGCTAAACATCATCAAAGTCAACGATGACCCGCTCAGTTGTAGAGCTGACTTGACAGGTCAAAACAAGGCCCTCAACCAACTCATTATCTGAAAGAATCTGATTACTAGCCACACTTACCTCACCTTCTTTTACGCGCCCAATACAGCTTCCACAAACCCCGCCTTGGCAGGAATAAGGGGGGTCGACACCGGCATCGATGGCAGCTTCCAAAATGGTCTTGCTAGCGTCGGCAGAAAAAGAATGTGTTTCATCGTCTAATATCACTTCATACTGCACGAGCCCCTCCACTGAACGGTCGATTTCACCACCTCCAGTGAAGCGCTCCACATGAATATTTTCATCACACACTCCAGAATCCAAAAGTGCTTGTACAGATGCTTCAATCATTCCAGTAGGCCCACAGACATAAAAATCGTCAAAATCCAATTGACTAAACAAGGTGTTTCGCAAATAGTTGATGTGAGACATATCGATCCGCCCAAAAAGGGCATCAGTCTTTTTCTTTCGGCTGTAGATATTTACAACTTCAAAGCGTTGGCCGCATGCGGCTTGCAGCATTTGTAATTCATCCGCAAACATTTTGTCGTCTTCCGATCGATTTCCATAAACCAACACCACTTTTCCAGATTTCTCTTTGAGGGCAGTTTTGGCAATCGACAAAATAGGGGTTATCCCACTACCTGCAGCCAACAACAAAAGGTTGTTATTTCCGTTGGGGTTATATATAAAACGCCCTTCTGGAGTACCCACTTCAAGAGTGTCACCAACCTTGATTTGCGTATTGGCATAATTCGAAAATAATCCGTTGGGAATGGCTTTGATACCCACGCGTAAAACATCTTCATATGGCGCGCTACAAAGCGAATACGATCGCCTAACTTTCTCTCCGGAAATGGTGTGAGACAAGGTAAGGTATTGTCCAGCCGTGTACGAAAATAACTGTGTAAGCTCTTTAGGGATCGAAAACGTAATGACAACAGCATCGTCGGTTAGACGCTGAATCTCCTTGACTTGTAAGGGGTGGAGTCCAGACATGGCGAGTTTTTTTACAAACATATAAAAATGATATCTTTGGGAGTCCAAAAAAAGCCGATGTTTCTTCGATTACTGCGACTACAATGGAAAGCTTATCGCCGTTCTGCTGCATTCACATCGGGGGTGGTTACTTCTGTTTTTTACCTGTTTGGGATGCTGTATTTTATTGGCATGTTCACGCTTTTGGGTTATGGAAGCTTTTATTTATTAGACGAAGAAATGGGGGTTGATCCCTTGAGCTTTATCAATCAACACATGATTTATGGAACTTCTTTCTGGATTATTTGGCGATATTTTATTCAAAAAATGCCAGTCCTGAATGTCCAGGTCTTTTTGACCTTACCGATCAACGGAAACACCATTGTACATTATGCACTTGGGCGAACGATATTTTCGTTTTTTAACGTCTCAAACGCATTTTTCTTTATACCCTTTTCGCTGGTTTTGGTCAACAACGGCTATCCAACATCTCAGGTTATGAGCTGGCACCTGGCGATGGTGGCGATTGTATTTTGCACCAACTACCTCAACATCCTAATTAACGACCGTAAGGACGTGTTTTATGCTGTTGCCGTGATTTTAGTTTTGTTTGCTGTTTTTCAACGCTATGATATTTTTGACATCACCACCTTCATGGGGCCGGTATTTGATAGCTTTTACAACGACCCAATCTACACCCTGATTCCCTGGCTGGGGCTGTTACTACTCTACCGATCGGCGTTTACTCACTTTAAGAACAGAATGTATCTCGATGCAGGATTGCAAGTCGTCAAAAAAGAGGCACAACAGATTCAATTGGGATGGCTCAACCGTTTTGGACGAACAGCAATTTTTATCAAAAACGACATCAAACTTATTTTAAGAAACAAACGCTCGAAAATGACACTTTGGGTTTCTTTACTGTTTTTATTTTACGGACTTCTCTTTTTTACAGACTCATCAGGGGGTTTATATGAGAGTCCTGTCTGGAAAATTTTTGCTGGAATTTTTGTATCGGGTGGGTTTTTGTTCACCTTCGGGCAATATGTGCCGAGTTGGGACAGCGCCTATTACCCATTAATGATGAGCCAAAACATTGCCTACCGCGAATACTTAAACGCCAAGTGGTCTATGATTGCAATTGCCTCTGCTGTCAGCACCCTATTGGGGAGTTTTTATATGTTGTTTGGTTGGGATGTATATGCTGCGATACTCACAGGAGCGATTTATAATATTGGCATAAATGGATACCTGGTACTGCTTTCAGGCGCCTTCATCAAAACCCCCATCGATTTGACGTCCACCAAAAAACCCTTTGGCGACAAACAAGCCTTTAATGCAAAGACCCTGTTATTGACCCTACCAAAACTTTTTTTGCCAATGGTTCTTTATTATGTGGGGAGCCTCTTAGGAGGGGAGAGGGTTGGTTATATGATAGTCGCTTGTACAGGCATAGTCGGATACTTTTTAAAAAACAAGGTCTTCGATTTGATAGAAACGCTGTATAAAACAGAAAAATACAAAACCCTAAACGCATATAAACAAACGACATGATTCGGATTGAACAATTGACAAAACGCTACGGAGATACTACGGTTCTTAACATTTCAGAAATGGACATTCCCAAGGGTCAAGTTTTTGGACTTGTGGGAAACAATGGCGCAGGAAAAACAACTCTATTCAGTCTGCTGCTCGACTTGATTGAAGCTACGGAAGGCACAGTATCGATTGAACAGGCTGACGTGAGCACTTCAGAAGACTGGAAGACAAACACCGCAGCCTTTTTAGACGATAGTTTTTTAATCGGCTATTTAGTTCCTGAGGAGTATTTTTATTTTATAGGCGAATTGCGCAATGTTTCAAAAAAGGAGGTTGATGAATTACTGGCCGGTTATGCTGATTTTTTTAATGATGAGATTCTAAACAAAAAGAAGTATATCCGTGACCTGTCAAAAGGAAATCAAAAGAAAGTGGGCGTGGTTGCAACCTTTATTGGCGCTCCCGAACTCTTGATTCTAGACGAACCCTTTGCCAATCTAGACCCCACAACACAAATCCGCCTCAAAGAACTTTTGACCGAAAAAGGAAAAGACACAAACACAACCATTCTGATTTCTAGCCACGACATCCAGCACGTGACAGAAGTTTGTGAACGGATAGCGGTCTTGGAAAAAGGAGAAATCGTTAAAGACTTACAAACCAATGAGAAAACTCTAAAAGAACTCGAGGTGTTTTTTACCAAATAAACAAGATGAACCCCATACCAAAACGCAAAAAAAAGAGTTTTGTCTACATGAAACATACGGTTTTTATAGCGTTTGTACTTCTTTTCCTTGCCAGTTGTTCTACTCGTAAGAATCGAGCATTAAACAGGGCCTATCACCAAACGACCACCAAATTTAATGTCTTATTTAACGGAGAGGAAGCTATTGCTGCTGGAATCGAAGCCGAAATCGCATCTCACCAACCCAATTTTTGGGAGCAGTTACATGTAGACCCCATTCCTTTAGTGGACTTGTTTACCCTAAACCCCAAAGAAAACGCCAACTTTTCAAGAGGAGAAGAAAAGGCGGTAATCGCTGTGCAAAAGCACAGCATGCAGTTTGGCAACGAACAGCGCAACCAACAAATCGACGAGGCCTATATGTTGCTCGGTAAGGCGCGCTATTACAACGGTAGATACCTCCAAGCCCTAGACGCATTTAATTATATTGTTGACGAGTTGCCAAACACAAGTAGTATAAATTATGCCAAACTTTGGAAAGCCAAAGTCTTTATTATGCTTTTACAAGAACAACGGGCCATTGGCATTTTTGAAGAGCTCCTGTCCAGCTCAAAGCTCACCCTTGCCGAATCAGCCAACGCGTCTGCTTATTTGGCAAAGGCACACCTTGCCCTCAACCAACCCCAACAAGCTACCCAGCCACTTTACAATGCAGCCGCCTTTACAAAAGATAACGCAACCCGTGCACGATACTATTATCTTCTGGGACAAGTGCATGATAAACTCGAACACCGAGACTCGGCAGCGGCCGCCTACCAAAAGGTAATTGATCTCAATCGACGGATTCCCAGAACCTATTGGATACACGCTAGATTAAACCAGTTAAACACCAGCCAATTGGGAGAGGAAACTGTTCAGAAACAATACAGCAAGTTGACTAAAAGCGAGGAAAACAAACGCTACTTGGATAAAATTCATTTTAGCCATGCCCTCTATAGCTTGTTAACCAATGACACCCTTTCTGCCAAAAGGCTAATCAATGCAAGCCTGCGAACCAACACCAAAGACAAGATTTTAAAAGGGTTAGCTTACGAAACCATGGGGAATGTGTTTTTTGAAGAAAATAAATTTGTCATTTCTGGGGCCTATTATGATAGCACCCTGCAAGTATTGCCCCCCCAAACACGTAAATATCGAAAAATCAAACGCAAAAGAGACAAGCTCAATGACATTATTGACTATGAGACGACACGACAAACGGCAGATAGCCTTTTGGTTCTAATCGACAAAACCCCAGAAGAGCAAACCGCCACGTTTGAAGTTTATATCAAAGCACTAAAAAAAGCAGATTCACTTCAGCTCGTCAAACAAGAAAGACAACAGCAATTAGCCCCTAACACTTCTTTTTTTGACGGTGATTTTTATTTTTACAACCGATCGGCTCGGAGTCGCGGAGAGATTGAGTTTTATCGCATTTGGGGGAATATCAAAAAAATAGACAACTGGCGTTATTCGAGTTTGCAATCCGTTGCATTCATTCCAGACGAAGGCGTGTCTGAAGACAAAACCAAGGAGAAACCACTTGACCCCCGCTATATCGTTGAAACTTATACAAGCCAGATACCCCCACCAGAAGCCAAAGACAGCTTGAATCGAGTACGTAATGCGGCCTATTTTGACGCGGGACTGGCCTACAAAGAGCAGTTTAGGGCCTACCCGCAAGCCAAAGACCGACTGCAAACCCTCTTGTATCTTGACACCAAATACAATTTGCCATCCTTATACCATCTCTATCAGATCGAGCTGGAAACAGCAGGAGAAAAAGCAGCGCCACTTAAAACCCGTATTATCACAGAATACCCTGACTCTCAATACGCCATGATTCTTCAAAATCCTAAAGCCATTGAAGAAGCCCTGAGTCGTTTTGAGGAACAGTATAAGACGCTTGAAGGCCGTTTTAAAGCACAAGCATTTGAAGAGGTCATCGACGATTGCTTTACTGCCATCCTATCATTACAAGACGAGTCTTTGCGCTCGCGCTTTGCCTTGTTGAAGGCTCACGCAATCGGCCGATTGGACGGTATGGGGGCCTATCAAACGGCCTTGTCAGAAGTCGCACTTTCGTTTCCCAACCAACAAGCTGGAAAAGAGGCGAGCAAACGACTTCTTAAACTAAAAACCCTGACCCCATCTCATGCTGAAGAAGGCGACCGCTATTTGGTTTATTTTATATTTGATCGAAAAGATCACGAATCGACAAAACGCACACAAACCAAAGTAACACAGACGATTTCTTCTCAGGGCCTCCAACGAACGGTAAACGCAACGATTGATGTGCTCGACAGACAAACCGAGCTGTTGGTGGTTCAGAGATTTACGTCCGAGGATCAAGCGAACGACTATCGTGACAACTTGCTTAGAATTCACCCAGAATTGCATAAAATCAAAAATTTTGTAGCTTTGACATCCGCTTTGCGGGACATCCTCATTTTCAAAGACGTATTCAAACAATAGACCAAATGGTATTTAAAGCAAAACAACAAATGGACAACTCCAGAAACAACATCAAAATCAATTTTATTGAGCCCAACACCAAGGTGATTGGAGAAATCCATTCCGAATCCGACTTCCGCATTGACGGAACTCTTGAGGGAACGGTTCAAACAACAGGCCGTGTCGTTGTGGGTCAAGAGGGTAAAATTAAAGGAAAAATCATTTGTACAAATGCAGACATCATGGGGACGTTTGAGGGAACAATCGAGGCATCTAACCTTTTATCAATCAAGGACGAAGGGGTAATCAATGGTAAAGTGATCGTCGGAAAATTGGCGGTAGAAGCAGGCGCGATGCTCAATGCACAGTGTTTGATGAAAAAAGCCATCAAATCCCTACAGCCTGCCGATGAAGAAAAATCCGAAAAAACCGCATAAACCCAACGTTTTCCGTTGGTTAGCCCTTACTGGCTATACCGCCCAACTCGGGATTACAATTTATGGTTCTGCTCGTCTAGGTCAATGGCTTGATAACATCTATCAAACGGACCGAACTTGGACATTGGTTTGTGTTCTTTTGGGCCTTTTCTTTTCCATAACCATTTTGTTGCAACAAATCAAAACGCTCAATCATGACTAGACCATTACTCAAGCTGGGTAGCGGATTACTTATCGTACTTTTATTGGTGTTTTTGATACACACCACTTTGATGCCAGATAGACTTTGGGGACAAATCCGAACCATGTGGCTTTGCTATGGATTGAATTTCGGATTGGCTGTACTTATCTTTTGGGCAGTCCTTGCCACACACAATAAAAACGCAATGCTAGTTGGCGCTGTATTTATGGGAGGGAGTATTTTGAAGTTTGGTCTTTTCTTTTTGTTGATTTATCCCGACCTCAAAGTAGATGGGCTAATGGCTCGTGATGAGCTCAGCTTGTTTTTTGTTCCTTACCTGATTTCTTTGTTTTCGACGACCTATGCTGCATCGCGAGTATTGCAACGCGCATAAATTTCACATTTTTTGTCGAAATCCATTTCATTTTTAACAGTAAATAATTTACATTTGCACCCGTAATTCGCATGAGAAAAAAACAATTAATTTCGGCGATATTTTTTGTCCTTTTAGGCCTCTTAGCTCACTCAGCAGAAGGTAAAACAAAAGACAAAGAAAAATCAGGCGACTTAAAGTCCGAAATTAAAGCATACATCCGTCATCACCTAGAAGACACTCACGATTTCTCGATTGGGTCTTACACCACAGAAGAAGGTAAGAAAAAATACATTGGATTTTCTCTTCCTGTGATACTATGGGATGGCGAACTGGTAAGCTTTTCGTCAAGTAAACTCAAGCACGGTAAATCGGTCTACCGAGTCGGCTCTAAGCATTACAAGCTCTATCACGGAAAAATCTATCGAACAGATGCTGAAGGAACCATCACTTATGATGCAGATAAAAAAGTAACTAACGACAAACCACTTGACCTATCGATGACCAAAAGTGTGGTCACCATGTTGTTTACTGCGGCTTTGATGTTTTTTTTGTTTCGCAACTTGGCAAAATCGTATAAGACAAACGGTAGTATTGCTGCCGGTGTTGGTCGTTTTTTTGAACCAATTGTCATATATATTCGCGATGATATTGCTATCCCGAATATCGGAAAAAGGCATTACACAAGGTATATGAGCTATTTACTCACCATCTTCTTTTTTGTATGGTTTCTGAACATTCTAGGACTTTCTCCACTAGGAATCAATGTCACTGGAAATATTGCCGTTACTTTTGGTCTTGCATTGTTGACCTTTTTAATCACAAATCTCACCGCAAATAAAAATTATTGGGCACATATTTTCTGGATGCCAGGCGTGCCCGTATTGATGAAAATATTACTAGCACCAATCGAACTGTTAGGAGTGTTTATTAAACCATTTTCACTTCTGATTCGTCTTTATGCTAACATTCAGGCGGGACATATAGTATTGATGAGCTTAATTGGATTAATGTTTATTTTTAACAATTGGCTTGGTAGCAGTTTATCATTTTTATTGGCATTTGTAATTTCGATTATCGAAGTTTTGGTTGCCTTATTACAAGCATATATATTTACCATGCTATCCGCATTGTATTTTGGGTTTGCAGTGGAAGAGCATGAAGAAACACATTAATATTAATAATTTTTAAAACAGTAATCAATATGGAAATACCAGCAATTGTAGGCGCAGGATTAGTTGTCATAGGCGTCGGTATAGGTATCGGACAAGTCGGTAAAGGTGCAATGGAAGCTATAGGGCGTCAGCCGGAGGCTTATGGAAAAATTCAAACCGCTATGCTAATTGCTGCCGCACTGGTAGAGGGGATCGGATTTGCAGCATTATTTGCAGTATAATAGCAACTTAATTTAGTGGGTGGAGCCTATTTCACCTGCTTAATGTTAAATACAACGTATGGAAAAGTTAATAGGAGAATTCTCCTTTGGTCTTTTTATTTGGCAGACATTAATTGTTGTTTGCCTAATTCTCTTGTTGCGTAAATTTGCATGGAACCCAATTCTCAACGCGATTAATGATCGCGAGGAGGGGATTCGAAGTGCGCTTCAGTCTGCTGAAGACGCACGTGCAGAGATGCAAAACTTGCAAGCCGACAACGAGAGGATTTTGAAGGAAGCACGCGCTGAGCGTGATGGCCTTTTAAAGGAAGCAAGAGAGATCAGACAAAAAATGATTGATGATGCAAAAGATGAAGCCAAAGCACAAGCATCTCAAATCATGACCCAGTCACAAGCGGCGATTGAAAGCGAAAAGCAAGCGGCTGTGGCTGAGCTCAAGCAACAAGTGGCTTCTTTGTCAATTGAAATTGCTGAAAAAGTAACTAAAGAGACTTTATCAGATGACAAAAAACAAACCCAATTGGTTGAAAAACTACTTAAAGAAGTAAGTCTGTAACACATGAAAGGATCTCGAGTCGCGATTCGCTATGCCAAAGCCTTACTGGCAACTGCAAAAGAGCAACAAGCAGTTGACCAAGTTGCGGATGAAATGGAATTGGTTTATACGACTTTGGAGAACAACCAAGAATTGAAGGCTGTTTTAGCCAGTCCAGTCATCAGTGCTGAGCTAAAGGGAGACACGCTCAATGCCATATTTGGTAAGTTGTCACCGGCTGTCAAAACCTTTTTAGCACTAGTTACCGAAAACAATCGCGCCAATCACTTAGGGGGAGCGGCATTTAAATACAAACAACTCTACCAAGAGTTACAGGGTAAACAAGAGGCAGAGGTCACAACAGCCGTACCACTCACCCCAGCCCTTGAAAAAGTGGTTATGGAGAAAATCAAAACGCTAACCGACAAAAAAGTAGAGTTGGTCAACACAATAAATCAAGACATTATCGGGGGATTTATTTTGCGTTTGGGCGATCAACAATTTGATGCGAGTGTTGCCAACCAATTGCAATCCTTAGGGCATAAGTTAAGTAATCGAAAAGCATTATCATAGAACTATGGCAGACATAAAAGCAGCGGAAGTATCCGCAATTATCAAGCAACAATTAACAGGTTTTGACTCTGGGGTATCCCTGGACGAAATCGGAAGCGTACTTCAAGTCGGAGACGGGATTGCCCGTGTTTATGGCTTGTCCAATGCCCAATACGGAGAGCTGGTCTCTTTTGACTCGGGTTTGGAAGGAATCGTACTGAACCTAGAAGAGGACAACGTCGGAGTGGTACTTTTGGGACCATCAAAAGGTGTTAAAGAGGGGGACACCGTGAAACGCACACAGCGCATTGCCTCCATCAATGTTGGAGAAGGAGTTGTTGGACGTGTTGTTGATGCCCTTGGAAATCCAATTGACGGCAAAGGTGCTTTGACAGGGGATCTTTACGAAATGCCGCTTGAACGTAAGGCACCTGGAGTAATTTTCCGTCAGCCAGTAAACGAACCACTCCAAACAGGGATTAAGTCGATTGACTCGATGATTCCAATTGGGAGAGGGCAACGCGAGTTGGTCATTGGAGACCGCCAAACGGGGAAAACGACCGTTTGTATTGACACCATCCTCAATCAAAAAGAATTTTATGACTCTGGAGAGCCAGTTTACTGTATTTATGTAGCGATTGGCCAAAAAGCATCGACAGTTGCTGCCATAGCCAAAGTCTTGGAAGACAAAGGCGCATTGGCATATACAACGATTGTTGCAGCAAACGCATCTGACCCCGCCCCGATGCAGGTATATGCACCTTTTGCAGGGGCAGCGATTGGCGAATATTTTAGAGATACTGGTCGCCCAGCTTTGATCATTTATGATGATTTGTCAAAGCAAGCAGTTGCTTATCGTGAGGTGTCATTGTTGCTCCGTCGCCCACCAGGACGCGAGGCTTATCCAGGTGACGTTTTCTATTTGCATTCACGCCTTTTGGAGCGCGCAGCCAAAGTCATCAACGATGATGATATTGCCAAGAATATGAACGACCTTCCAGAGTCGCTCAAGCCCATTGTCAAAGGAGGAGGTTCATTGACCGCTTTGCCGATTATCGAAACCCAAGCTGGGGACGTTTCGGCTTATATCCCAACCAACGTGATATCTATTACAGACGGTCAGATTTTCTTGGAGTCGGACTTGTTTAACTCGGGTGTTCGTCCAGCGATCAACGTGGGAATTTCAGTATCTCGAGTAGGAGGTTCTGCACAGATCAAATCGATGAAAAAGGTTGCAGGAACACTCAAACTTGACCAAGCACAATTCCGCGAACTCGAGGCTTTTGCCAAGTTTGGATCTGACCTTGACGCAGCTACACTCAATGTGATTGAAAAAGGAAAACGTAATGTTGAGATCCTCAAGCAAGCGCAAAATGACCCTTTTACTGTTGAAGATCAAGTTGCGATTATTTTTGCTGGATCGAAAAACCTATTGCGTGAAGTCCCTGTGGAGAAAGTAAAAGAATTTGAGCGTGCTTATCTCGAGTTTCTGAATGCTAAACACCGCAAGACACTCGACGACCTTAAAGCAGGAAAGCTAACCGATAAGGTGATTGATACCCTTTCGAAAGTAGCGTCAGACCTCGCAGCCAATTACAAATCCTAAGTATAGAATAAAGCATGGCAAACCTCAAGGAAATTCGCAGTCGAATCGCATCGGTCTCCTCGACTATGCAAATCACCAGCGCCATGAAAATGGTATCTGCAGCGAAACTCAAAAAAGCACAAGACGCGATTACAGCCATGCGTCCTTATGCCGACACCTTGACTGAACTTTTGCAAAACCTCAGTGGCTCAATTGAAGACACTTCAGGAAGCGCATATGCAACGGAGCGATTCGTTCAGAGGGTCCTTTTGGTTGCGATTACGTCCAACCGAGGGTTATGTGGCGGATTCAATTCGAACGTCATCAAAGAGGTTGTCAACCAGCGCGATAACAATTATGCTGGCAAGCAAGTGGATGTGTTTACGATTGGAAAAAAAGGAAATGACATTCTCAGCAAAGAATTTTCGGTTGCCGAAAACCGAGGAGATGTATTTGATGAGCTGACTTTTGCCAACGTAGCTACAGTCGCCGATCAGCTGATGGAACTTTATGCCAGCGATACTTATGATCGGATTGACTTGGTCTATAACCGCTTTAAAAATGCAGCTACGCAACTTGTCACTACAGAACAGTTTTTACCAATTGTTCCTGTTTCAAGGGACACGACTTCTTCGTCGGATTATCTCTATGAGCCAGCTCAGGAAGAGATTGTGAGCACCTTAATTCCAAAGGCACTTAAAACCCAATTGTTTAAATCAATCCGCGACTCGTTTGCGAGTGAACACGGCGCACGGATGACTGCCATGCATAAGGCCACAGACAACGCCACCGAGCTTCGAGACCAACTCAAGCTCACCTACAATAAAGCGCGCCAAGCAGCGATTACTAACGAAATCCTCGAAATCGTTGGCGGTGCGGAGGCGTTGAATGGGTAAGCAAGACATTTTTTTAGATTTCCTAACTTGCAAGCATATGAAACCCTTTCTCTGCTTTGTTGTTCTCGTTTGGCTATCTGCGTGTAGTACCGCAGCCCGAACCACATCATCTACGTTTATGGGAATCGCTAAAGTTGCAAAACCACCGTTTACAATCATCGAGCTCAACCTTACCCCATGGGCAGCAGGAAGAGAAGAAGGCGGAATGGGCTACCTTCTCGAGCTTACCCTCACTAAGCCCTTTACAACCCTCGACAGTGTGACATATAAGAGTAATAGTGCAGTGTGGAAACAAAACAGTATGCAAGTTAATAAGGCGATATACACTGCCAATATGCAAGAGAAAAGTAAACGCCAAAAGGAGCTTACTCTAGACGAAAATCCAATAAAAGAATATGGAAACACCCCACCCATTCGAACATCAGATCAAGTCGCTATTTTTTACCGCTACCGCAACAAACCGCAGGTTTATATCCATACCAAATTCCAACGCAAAGAGCCACTTCTGTATATGTAGTTTGGCAAAGCAGACGATTCGACGTATTTTAGGAATAAATTCAGCTGCTTGTTCAATCCGAGACAGTTTATCAAAGAGACATTTACCTATGGGGCGGCTACCATTATCCCCCGCTTGCTCAATTTCTTACTTGTCCCTCTCCACACCCAAAGCCTTCCGGTGACCGGCTATGCCGAAAACACTACCTTTTATATCTATGCTGCCTTTTTTAATATACTACTCACCTATGGGATGGAAACCTCTTTTTTTCGCTTTTTTAGTAATAGTGATTCCAAAGAGCGCGTACTCGGAACAGCCACCATTTCGCTGCTGACGACCACGGCAATCGTTTTTGTTTTGCTATTCACCCAAGCAAACACTATCGCTGAAGCTTTGCGAATGCGTAGCCATCATTTTATTTTGTTGTTGGGGGTATTGCTATGTGACACCCTTGTTGTGATTCCGTTTGCATACCTACGTGGCACAAGGAAAGCCAGTCGATTTACTTCATTAAAACTTCTCAATGTGGGAGTCTATGTAGGGCTAAACCTTCTGTTTTTATGGTGGATTCCAAAAGGAGATCAAAGCTTTTTAAGTGATGATCCTGTACAATATGTGTTCATCGCAAACTTAGCAGCGAGTCTGTCTGTTCTTTTGTTTTTAATTCCGTTTTACTTTCGTGTTCGTTGGCAGTGGAGTCGTTCTCTACTAAGACAAATGTTGCGCTATGGCGGACCCATTATGTTCGCTGGATTCGCCTTTGTAATCAATGAAAACCTCGATAAACTCCTGATTCGCCACT
>Ga0066856_10000492_pt1 | contig 14690 bp, 19 predicted proteins | sample ETNtaG_5_FD_65605 | JGI IMG/M metagenome (GOLD analysis project Ga0066856, IMG submission 65605) | Marine microbial and viral communities from oxygen minimum zone, Eastern Pacific Ocean - ETNP201406SV205 | ecosystem: Environmental > Aquatic > Marine > Oceanic | place: Pacific Ocean: Eastern...
ACAACAGGTTTGTGATAGAATTGTTATAGTTCATAATGGAACAATACGTGCTGATGGTTCCCCAGAGCAGTTGCTTGAACAAACTGACAAAGATAATCTTGAAGATGCATATGTTGCACTTACATCTGATAAAGCAAGAGCAAGAGCAGAAGATGACAAGAAAGAGGGCAAGATGTCAAAATGGTGGAAGAGATTCTTAACAGGAAGAACCCCAAATAGCAAGGAGGGAATGGAAGATGAATAATTCATGGCGATTTATTTCCACTATTGCAAAAAAGGAGATTATTGAGTTCGTAAGAGATTGGCGCACTCTATTGGCACTGATAGTAATACCACTACTGATATTCCCTGCACTTTTCATAGCACTACCTCTTCTACTACAATCTGAAGCCGCTGAACTCGATGCATTAGATCTCGATGTAGTTTGGCAGGGTGAAATAAATGATGAATTACAATTAGCATTCAATGAATCAAACTTAGTATTCACATATGAAGAGATGCCCACAGGTATTGAAAACCTATCAGACATTGGTGATGATGATGAAAGATTACGATTACAAGATGTGAACGCAATATTCAGATTATCCGAAGATGCAAATGGTACTTCCTGGAAATTTTCAATATTATTCCTTTCAACTAGCGAGGCTTCTAGCGAAGCTCGTAATCGTATTCTCAGTGCTATTTCGATATGGGAAAGTGGCGTAGTTAACGGAACAATTGTGGAGGCAGGATTAGATCCTGAGAAGACTTTGGACCCGGTAACTTGGGATGGAGATGTAAACGAAACTGATGCTGCCACGAAAGGAGAGCAAGCCGGACTAGTACTATCACTATTCATACCGATGGTAATTGCAATCTGGACTGCCTCAAGCGCAATTCAGCCATCAATTGATATGACTGCAGGGGAGAGGGAGCGAGGTACCCTCGAAGCATTGTTATGCTTACCTTGTACTAGAATGCAACTTTTAGCTGGTAAATGGTTAGCCGTGGCAACAATCACTAGTACAGGGGTGGCGTTACAAATTGGGGGGCTGCTATTCGCGATTTCGTATTTGGCATCGTCCTCTGTAATTGGAATTCCCTCTATATCAGTTGCAAGCGCTATTTTATTATTAGGCGCTGTAGTGATATTTGCAGTAATGGTAGTGGCGTTTGAGTTAGCACTAGCAATGAAGGCTCACAGTGTAAAGGAAGCGGGATCATTACTCGGACCAGCAGTATTATTCATTATATTCCCGGCATTATTCACTCAGGTGCTAAACCTGGACAGCATAGAAGAATGGTGGTTTGCAATTCCCTTGGTCAATATACTATTGGCAATGCGTGAACTGCTACTGGACCGTGTAATTACTGAACATGTTCTAATTTGGGTTATTACAAGTATGGTTTATGCAGGAATGGCAGCATGGTTTGCTGCTCGGCAATTCAACCGTGAAGACCTTGTCGCATCAATTTCTTAGGGCCCCAGGGACAACCTCAAACAATAATAAATACAGTGCGGTGTAGAATTAACACCATGGATATAATGCACTACATAGCGGTTGCAATGGGATCATGGGATGGCGGAATGAGATCACGAATAGCGAGGTCTAAGATTCAATAATAATACTCAGGTATTACTATACGAATATCTATAACTGGTTTGCCACAGGCCAAGCCATGCCCAAGGTTAGTTTAGACATGCCGTCGCAAATTCTTGATGATATCAAGAAACACGTGGGTGACGATGGAAAATTTGTATCTGTAGCAGATGCGATAAGAACTGCTTGCCGGAAAATGTTGGATCAATTGGATGTAATTGATGCTCGACATGGAAGATTGGAGGAATCACAATGAGCACAAGAGAAGAAGCAATGCAGGCTGTTAAAATACTACTTGAATACATTGAGGATGACTCTAATCGTGAGGGATTAGTAAAAACTCCAAAGAGAGTTATTGATTCGTTTGAAGAAATATTTGCTGGTTACTCCATGGATCCAAAAGAAGTTCTTTCTTCTACTTTCAATGGTGAAGGGTATGACGGTATTGTATTGCTAAGAGATATCGAGTTCCATTCAACTTGTGAACACCACCTTCAGCCATTCAAAGGTAGAGCACATGTTGCCTACATTCCAACTGAAAGAATTGTTGGCATTAGTAAACTGGCAAGGATTGTCGAGTTACATGCAAGAAGGCTTCAGAACCAGGAGCGCATTACCAAAGGTGTTGCTGATGATCTAGAGACCGAATTAGACCCGCTTGGCACTGCAGTAATCATAGAGGCTGCACATGGTTGTATGCAATGCCGAGGTGTCTCAAAACAGAATGCTGTTATGACAACAAGTGCAATGCGTGGAGTATTCTTTGATAAAACAGAAGCTAGAACTGAATTAATGCAATTAATACGAAGCAGCCCATTGTCAAACTGATGTGATAATTTGCCAGCATATCCAATAGTTGAGATTTTCCATTCGGTACAAGGTGAGGCATTCCATGCTGGAATCCCACATGTTTTCGTTAGGTTTGGAAACTGTAATCTTCGGTGTGAATGGTGCGATACAGATTTCCTTACATATCAGGAAATGGATTTAGAAGATATTGTTGAGAAGGTTCTTTCATTCAATTGTGAGAGAGTAATTTTCACCGGTGGAGAACCTTGCCTGCAGGATTTACAAACAATTGGTTCTGAATTAAAGAAGCATGGACTAAACCTTTCAGTTGAAACAAATGGTACAATTGAAGTTCCAGAAGTTATCGATTGGATATGTGTTTCACCTAAAGATCAATTATACCCAAACGTGTCAATTAAGCAACGCTTAGGAGATGAGCTCAAAGTAGTATATTGTGGACAAGATTTGTCGATGTATGATGAATTAAAGCAAGGTTTTGAACACCATTTCATTCAACCATGCTACATGGACGGTGATTCTGTAGAGCAGAATGGCAGAAACTTTGCAATGGTAGAAAACCTCGTGAAGTCAAGTCCAGGTTGGAGATTATCCTTGCAGACACACAAATGGATGGGGGTCGACTAATGAGAGCAGTAATGGCATTGAGCGGTGGAATGGACTCGACTGGTCTGTTAATGCGCCTATTGGTTGATGGTTACAAGGTAAGTTGTGTCTCTTACGAATATGGACAAAAACACAATATTGAGTTGGAAAGGGCAAAAAAGAATATCCAATATCTATCTGAAATGGGATTTGAAGTGGAACACAAAATAGCAGATTTGTCCTCAGCAATGGGCATATTTCATTCTGCATTAACTAGTGATGATATCGAAGTACCTGAAGGTCATTATGAAGAGGAACAGATGAAAGCAACTGTGGTTCCAAACAGGAATGCTATATTTTCATCTATTGTTTACGGATATGCCTTGTCTATTGCAGTAAGAGAAGATACAGATGTAAGAATTGCATTGGGTGTGCACTCTGGAGATCATGCAATATATCCAGATTGTAGACCTGAGTTTTACGAATCACTTGAGAGAGCTTTCGCGATTGGCAATTGGGACAGTGAACGAATTTCATTCCACCTCCCATATATCGATGGTGACAAGGAGTCAATTCTGCGCGATGCTTTAGTTGCATGTCAAAAATTAAATCTAGATTTTGACACAGTATTTGCTAATACCAATACATCATACAATCCTGATTCAAAAGGCCGCTCAAGCGGTACAAGTGGAGCAGATGTCGAAAGAATTCTTGCATTCCATGCAATTGGAAGAAAAGATCCTGTTGAATATGTCACCACGTGGGAAGAAGTCTTGGAAAATGCACTAAAAGCGCAACTAAGACATCATGTGATGAAGGAAAATGGAACTGAGAGGCCTTTCACTGGAGAATATGATAAGCACTACGAGCAAGGAGTATACCACTGTGCTGATTGTGATTTGCAACTTTTTACATCTGAATCGAAATTCGATTCTGGTTGTGGATGGCCGGCATTTAGTGAAGAGTTGCCCAGTGCTAATATTTCTCAAATCAAAGACACAAGTCATGGAATGACTAGAATTGAGGTTAGATGCTCAAATTGTGATTCGCATTTAGGCCATCTGTTCCATGAATTCAAGGGCCCTAGGTATTGTATTAATTCTATTTGTTTGGATTTCAAAGGTGATTAAATGACAACAATAATTCGAAGATATGTAGAAACTGACACAGGACATCGTGTACCAAATCATAAGTCAAAGTGCAGCCATATGCATGGACATAGATACCGCTTTGAAGCAGAAATTGAGGGCGATATTGTTGATGTCGATGGAGTCTCAGAACAAGGAATGCTAATCGACTTTTCAGATGTATCAGCTATTCTAAATGAATATGTCCATGATATTATCGATCATGCATTCGTAGTATACGATGGAGATGAACTTCTACTTGAGATGTTTAAACAACTTCCTCCGGAACATAGAATCGTCAAAGTCCCATTTATTCCAACTGCTGAGAATCTTGCTAAGTGGGCTTTCGAACAAGTTGCACCACACATAAAAACTGCATATGGAAACAGGCTAAAACTCGTTGCAATGCATGTTAGAGAGACTCCGAAGTCGTGGGCTTGCTGGAGGGAGTAACTCTCTTTCTTCTGTCTCTTTTCCACTCATCGTCCCCTGATACCTTCTGTAAAGCAGTAGTGGCTTGAACAAGGGAGCCAATCATTCTTTCAGCTTCAGAATCGATTGGTAGTCCACGCATGATTACACGATCGTAAACATCTGCAATTAAATCACCAATATCACTGTCAAGTGAATCCGCAAATTCGTAAATTGATTGTTTCAGTATCTGTCGTAATTGAGGGGTAATAACTCGATTCTTTTCAACACCAAGCACAGATAATCCATTTTTCACCCTGTCTCTATGCAACTCATACACACAATGCCCTACAGATTGTGAAAGATTAGCAATTGGATACCCTTCCCATGTTGGTAGTGTAAGTAGAATGTCGCACATCTCTAATTCATCAGTTGAAAGTCCTTTGCCTTCCTCGCCAAAAACCAATGCGACGCGCCCATCAAGGGTACGCACTCTCTCAGCAAATTCCCATGGTAAAACGAAATGTCTCTTGAGAACTTTTGAGCCAACTTCCCTTTTACCACTAGTTCCTACGACTAACGATGCTTCTGAAATTGCATCTTTTAGAGAACTGTAAATTGTTGCATCATCTAAGATTCGACCAGAATGTTTAGCTCGATTTCGTGCCTCCTCATCATCGACTGAACATTTTGGATTAACCAGCGATAATTTAGCAAATCCATGATTCAACATGGCTCGGCACACTGCACCTAAATTTCCCGGGTGATTTATCCCAACTAAAATTATGTCTAACTCGTAAACTGAATCGGGAAGTGGAACATCTAATCTGTCGCCCATTACATGACCTCCGCAATCCAGCGAGGGTCACAAGGTGCATAGAGAAAGAAGACTGCTTCTTCGTCATTTTCTCGATCTGGCATTATTATCGAATGTTTGCGAAAACTATGATTGTCCCTCAAGTGTTGAATTAACGCTTGTAATTCATTCTTACTACCATGTATACTGACGGGAGTTCTTTCCCAGGCGACTCTAATCGCCATCAAAATCACTCAGTCTGTACGGCGCTGGCGGTAACGAGTTACATAGCCTGCAATCCAATTTCGTAGTTTCTTGGAACTACCTACATCTGTTAGTTCCTGAACCATTTTCTTGTTATGGTCAAAGTCATCGGTAAACTTTTCACCGTGTTCCTCACAAAGAATAATTGCACGTATTTTGATAAAACTTGGACGGATATTACCCATTTTCACTCCTCCATTAATTTGACTTCAATTGGTATGTCTGGCTCGTCGTGACGAGTAACTTGTAGACGAATCTTACGAGGCGGGTTCTCGATCCCACGAGACCAAATTGCTTCATTGACTGACGGGTCGATCCAAACTTCTTCATCTTCACGAACTTTCAGGTGCTTTACTACCTCATTCTTGATGATTTGAATTGCTCTAGGTGCCCTCTTGTATCGGGTAATGTTCCATGCGTTCCTCAAAGGAACTACTAATTCGCTAACTGCTGCACGTGCCATTCATAATCACCTCTGTAATTTACTGCGCCTCCAGTGGTGGCGCTTTGGATGAGATACTGTGTTACGAGATGTTTTGAGCATAACCCAAACTGGAACACGACGGTTCTGTTTACCTACCTTGAGTAAGCGAATTTTCTTTGCTGCTGGCTTGTTTCGTGACATTTTTTCACCTCAGATTCTACGGATGCTTGTCTCTCTTCGGCCTTCAGAAAGACCTGCGAGGATTCGCTTGAGTTGTTGATCATTCACAGGAATTGCAATCCTGTTTTCACCAGATAACTTAGCCAAGTGAGTTTTCACTCTAACTGTTAGTTCAGGATTAACTAGATTCAGACTTGCTAGTCTGGAACGAGCATCCGGGGTAAGAATAGTTTTCATCGAGTGGTCTAACTCGGCAACCGCTGCCGCTTGAGTCTGTTGCTCAAGTTCCGCATCAGCCTGAGCTGCTGCTTGTTCTTCCAACTGACTCTGAATTTGCGCCATACGTTGTGCACGTAGGTTGGCTAATTCATCATCAGCGGCGGTTGTCATAGTTGCCACGTCCTTTCACTTCCAAATCAGTATTTTGCAAGCCCAGGATATGCTTCCTCGACTTGAGCACGAATCGAATGTGCTACTTCATCTAACATTTTCTGACCAAGTGAGGTCAGAGTTCTTCCAGAGTATAATTTTTGATCTCCACCGACTGATTGGACAGTCTTGGTTTCCTTCATTTCAACAAGACCAGCATCCGATAGCTGTTGTAGAGCAGTACGGATAATATGACGGCTGCCCATAGCAGGAGAGTGAGGATTGGAACCATTGTCCTTCTTTCCACCATATGCTTGTGCTAGAGAATTAACACCGATTGGACCTTCGCGGCCTACCTTGCGGAGTAGTGCTGCGCATCGAAGTTCCCACCAGTTTTCTTGGGAAGGAGGTCTCTCTCGATGGATACCTGTCTTGACGAAATCGGCCCACTGAGGGCGTGAAATCTCATCAACTGAGGATAGCTTATCAGCAAGAGCTGGGTTCAGTAAGTCAGCAGGGACATCGTAAAACGTCGTCATCGTAGCACCAAGCAACCTGCCGACCTAACTCCCCTATATCAAAGGCACTGTTCTGACACCGAATTGTAAGGGCCCTGAAGGGGCTACTGCGGGCCTAGTTTCGCAGGGTTCATGAAGTGCGCCCTTTTGGAGTAAAATATGCGCAAGGCATTGGCCCAAAATCCGAACTTGTTGCGCACTCTAATCGGAATGGGTTTAACACTGATAGTACTACTGGCGTATGCCGTTTATGGAGCCACTATAGAGAGCGAAGTTTATGTCTACAGTGCCGAATCTAATGAGTCTGCAGTGGCCTTGGAAGGTGTAGAACGATTACACAATTCCAACACTAATACAACAACATGGACATGGGATGCTGACTTGAACACCGGTAATCTAACCTGGATAAATCTAACAGGCACCGGACTCTCAGATGGTTCAACAATTTCAATATCCAATGAAGAAGGAATATACAGCCATCCAGATTTGGGTGATTCAGATGCTGAAGATTTCTCTTGTTCTAAATCTTGTTCCAAGAGTATTGAACATACTGTCAACTCTAGTGATGGATATGCAGCAATCATTTCATTGACTGACCCGGACCCTGCTCTTAGAGGAAAAGGTTCAATCTATGCTGACTCACAGGAGGAAGCAGAAGACAAATCCAGTAAAATTATCACGACTAAGTTTGAAAGTTCTGCTGTAAGAATCACTGTTATCGAGAATGGAAACAGATCGGTTAGCCCATCAATATCTTTGACCCAAGTAAACGAAGAATTATCATCCGTTGAACAGTTCAAAGTCGATGCAGCTACTGAATTTATGTGGGCATTAGCTGCCGTTATTGGATGTTTTAGTATGGTATTAGTTCCGTCATTCACCGTATATTTTGCTGCTAGGGCTAAGCAAAAGAAACTAGAAGTCAAACTTGAATCTGCAAAGGAAGCATTGGAAGAAGAATAGCGAAGGTGTCATATTGCTTGCATTATTGTGGCAGCACGAGGCCCATGCGAAGAATCGTCCCGATTATTCTAATCGCGCTGCTTTTGCCATCATATATGCCGATGGCAAATGCGGCAACTGGCCGGGCAGTCAATATTGACTTAGACATCACTGATATCTCAATCACATATCCTGATTCTGTAAATCAGTCATTGTATCAAATGTTCTCATCTAATTATCCGGTTGCTAGTTTCAATAAACCCGAAAACCTCTATGTTACCGATGGAGTGCTTGGTGTTGAAATGAATATCAATATAGTGATTGAAAATTTAGGAACTATTCAATCTGGATTTGTGGACGTTGATATCTTCGTCCTACACAACGAATATACCAGATTTGAGTTGTTGAATACTTCTAGTGGATTAAGCCCCATATCTGGTTCATCTTCAGCATCTCTGGACATACTTTGGACTCCACATTACACTGGAAACCACACACTCCAAATTTCAGTTTCAAATGCAAATGGTGATGATGATCAGTCAAATAACCAACAATCTAGACATCTAACTATTGCTTACCTTTACGATAACTGTGTCGACATGAGTCAATGGACAATTACTGGAGATTGGAAAGTCAATTCAGACGCATATATCTCACAGTCAAATTCATTCCATGTAGGAAATGGTCAATTTTCAACTTATTCCAGTTCAACAATATCGACATTAACGAGTCCTGTATTCAATGTCGCAGATGATACAAATGGACATAATGCAGCAATAGGTTACTCATTCTTCTACACCGGCGGTGCCGGGGCAGGAGACCAAATGAAGGGCTACATCAAAAATGACAATGGTGTTTGGGATGAGACATTTACAATGCAGAATACAGTTGACAATAATTTCCAAGATGGAATTAGTTGGCAAACTTTCTCTGCAGCATATAATGGGAAAAACTCCCCATTAATTCCTGTTGATAACTCTCACTTTCATTCATCGACGCAACTGAGATTCACATTTACATCCGATGCAGTTGGTAATGACATTGGTTTTTGGATAGATGATATGGTAATAATTTATGATCAAGCTGCTAGAATCAACGAATATCAAATTGATTTGGCTGGAGTGAGCACAATCGGTGGGCTTCCAGGTGACTGGTCCATAACGAGATTGGAAGTGACAAATAGCGGGAATATTTCAGCAAGATATACGCCGACAGCAGAAGGTATACCAGCTGGTTGGAGTCATTTCTTTTCAAATCCAAATGGAGTCAGTTTAGGCTCATCCGGAATAGAATTACTACCGGGTGAATCTAGGTTGATTGATCTACGAGTCATGGTAAATGAAAACGCAAGCCAAGGCAATATTCCTGTGACTGTAAATGTCACATCAAATCTTCATTCGAGTATTGAAGACGGTGTTGATACTGTAATCAAAGTATTACCAGATAGAATGCCTGAAATCATACTTCCCGAACTCACACCAAGGTGCACACCTGGAGACACATGTTCTTTCCCAGTAGAGATTCGAAACGTTGGAGAAGCAACCGATGTATTCACTTTAACAATTGAGGACAAGAATGTACCACTCGGATGGGATTTTGAATTTGCATGGAACCAAACATTAGATATTCTTGTTAGAGTTGATACGCCCGTTAACATTTGGTTAACGGCAACAATCCCAGAAGGAGTAGAGCCGGATGTCACCGCTGAAGTATGGCTCACAGCTACAAGTTCAAATGATTCTCGAAGATATGATGTGAAGTCAATAGAAGTTGCAGCAGCAATGATCAGTGATGCTGAAATCACAGTTGAACCAATGCAGTCGGGTGAAAATATCATAGATGCCGGGCAATCCAAGGATGTTAATTTCAGAATTTGGAATAATGCTAGTCGAATTGACATATTTAGGCCACAAATAGACTACACCGAGATTAGTGGTTGGTTAGTTGAACTATTAACCTCTCCAGACTTGGCTATATCTCCCGGCTCATCGTCGACTTACACGGTACGTATTACGGCACCAGCAAATGCGCAAGCAGATGATTTAGGACCAATTATTTCTCCGAAGGCACTATCAATGCGCTCTGGTGAATTGATCACCGGAAATGGGTGGCAGGGGTTAAGAGTAGACTCACTGGATAATTTATCGATATTATTACTCGAGGCTCCGAATACATTGAAACCAGGAATTCCACAATTAATTTCTTTAGAGATTACAAATAATGGAAACGGGCCTGCAGTTGCAATGATTGACCTGCCTTGGTCTTCTGAAACTTGGATGTGGTGGGCAATACATGATGGAGCAAACATCACTGAAGGCCTAGATCTATCTGTATCATATGATTTGGATAATGTTAAGCAAATTGACCTTTGGATTATGGTACCTCCGTTAGAAGCACCAGGAGAATTCCATGAGATTACAATTTCAGTAGAACCACTAGGAGGATTTGATATTTATTCCATTGACAATTCTGTAATGTTTGAAGCAATTACAGAGACTATTCGTCAACCAAGACTAGATGGTTTTGCAGAAGAAATTTCAATCGAAACAAATTCAGCCCACTCATTCAATGCCACTGCATGGAATATTGGTAATGCACAGGACAATACAATTAGAGCAAGATTAGTAATACAATCGTCATCATCTTCAGAAATCATTGCCTTTTTATCTACATCTAATGGTCAATCAAAGAGTTCAGGAGAATGGATAAATTTGAATTTGGGGCCTACCGAATCAGTTATGTTATTTGCAGACATTATTATTGCAGAGGATTGTGAATTAAATTCAATCATATCCGCCACTATAGAGCTAGAAGGAGGATTGGATGAGTTAGGAAGACCAATAACTAAAACAGTAGCTAATGTTCTTATGGTTGCTGAAAGGAGAAATGTTATTGTCAATGATATTGAACAAAATGTCAATGAAATTCCCCAAAAAGATCCACATATTTTATGGATAAATTTGACATCTACTTCTACCAAAAGTGAAATCTTTGACATAAGTGCTAGCCTACCAGATGGGTGGGGCGCTATATGTGATGGAAATGCATTACACATTGATACCATAAGAGTAGAAATGGATCAAGGCCATTTAACTACCCAGAAATATAACATGAGGTGTGAAATTATTCGGGAATCCGGTGATTTTTCGGGAGATATTGAAATTTTTATCAACGGTACAGATGGCAGAATTAATCAGACATTATCCCAGAGTATTAGTTTTAGTCAACCAGTCAATGAGGAAACTTTCTCCTCAACATTGATTTATTCAGGATTAGGTGTATTGGGATTAACTGTATTAACAATATTATTTATTCGTAGAAAAGAAAATCACGAAGAAGAGTACTTCGAAGAGGAAGAATATATCGAACCTGTTGCAGGCCCTCCCGCTACTGCCTTTGCAGGTCCTCCAGCTACTGTTCAATCAGAAAATAATGCAATGACTGAATATGAAAAGCAAGTAGCAGAATATAACCGCAAGGTTGCAGAATATGAAGCGTGGCAAGCAGCGCAAGGTTCACAGCCAGAACATGACACGACCAGCCATGAGTGATGTACCCGGTATGTGGTATGGATTACTCAGTTTGGTCGCCATCTTTGGTGTTGCCACATGGTATCTCGATAACTTTACTCAAAAAGACAATTTGAAAAGAATTGTTGGAATATGTGGAGCAATATCGATGTTATCCCTCTTATATCTAACATTTACAACTGAGGGAATGTAATGATTGAGGGTGATTGGTCATATTTTATTCCGGCCCGTCTCCCTGTTAATTGGGAGTATAGAGGCGAACCTGGAATACATCCAGAAATTGAAGGCATTACTGGTAAAAATGTTGTATTTTTAATTGAAAAAACATTTACACGTTTTGAAAGATTGCTTGCTAGATTACTACGTGCTCCAAAGATCGTAAAGCGTTCTATGCATCATACGCAATCAATGCTTTGGGAATTGATGGATGGTGAAAGAAATTTCAAAGAGATATGCGAAATCATGAGTTCACTTTACCATGAAGACATCGCTCCTGTTGAAGACAGAATCAAGGCGTATCTAGAAATATTTGTTAGACTTAATGTAGCAACTGTACTCAAAATTCGTGAAGAAGAGTAAGAATCTTTTCTGGTGGTCGCCCAATCACTGCTTTGCCATTATGTATTAGAATTGGTCTTTGAAGGGCCTTTGGTTCAGCTTGTAATAATCGATGGATTTCACTCTTATTGCCTAGATTATATTCTGACCTATCACTAATATCACTTATTCTAATTACATCAGCCAATTCCACCAAGATACTCATATCTTCTGGAAAGATTCCTTTATCCAGGTAGCGATAATCTTGGAATTCAATACCTTTTTGCTCCAACAGAGCCACTGCTTGCCGAGACTTCGAACATCTTGGATTATGATACAGGCGCATGCTCACTGCAATATTTGGTAGTAAATCATATTGGCGACCATACCAGCCTTAGACCAATACCATCACTGCGTTTGTCAACTGCTGAAATACCCCTAGAAGACGAGGTGGTTGATTCAGATTCCATTAACCAAGAACCACCCTTTGTAATGCGTTTTAATCCAACAGCAGATGATGTCCATTCGGCTACATTACCATGGCAATCAAATAACCCCCAATCATTAGATTTCTTTTGCCCCACTTCCCTAGTAGTAGCCCCCGAATTGCCAGCATGCCATGCTACCTCATCTAAATCCGCATCACGATCAGAATGAAACCATCTAGTCGTAGTACCTGCTCGGCAAGCAAATTCCCACTCATCGGCAGTAGGGAGTCTCCATAGACCAGACAAGCCTAATCTCTGTTCAGATTCACTTTCATTTAATCTTGATATGAATTCCTGAGCATCAAGCCAACTTACACTTTCAACAGGCCTAAGCCCGGAGGACCAACCGTCCTGAAATTTAGATGGATTGTCACCCATTACAGCAGTCCACTCCACTTGTGTAACAGGTCGAGCACCAATGAAAAATGGCTCTTTTAGGATTATATCTCCTAACTCTCCCGGCTCGATTAAGATGAAAGTACCACCATTTTCGTTGCCAAATGTTGGTCTCACATTTAACCTGAGAAAGGAATCATGTATGAAATGAGCGGGAACGCATACGGACAATCCTTATCCCATATGGGAATGACAACAGCATGGTGACCCCATGTCCGATGGTGAGAATCTCAACCCAATCGATGCTGCGGCTGAAATTACTGACGCTATGATGAACTCATTAGCAGATGTTGTAAAAACTGCAATTTCTTCTCCAAATATAGAAGAAAATAATGATGACGAAGTTGTTACAGAAGAAGATACTAATTCACAAGAAGATGAGGATTTAGTTATCGATACTAAAGTTGATGATCTGGTAACAGAAGGTGAAGCAGCACATCGTTCAGGAGACCATGCAGCTGCATTATCTGCATTCAATAAGGCAATAGCATTAGACCCCTCAAACTCAATGGCATGGTTCAACAGAGGAGTCTTACTAGAAGCAGAACAAGACCCAAAAGGTGCAAGACAATCATTCGTAATATGTTTGGATTTGGACCCGGAACATGGACCGGCTCTAGCAAATCTAGCAGTACTATTGGATAGGCTCGGAGAAATGGATGGCGCTGTCGAGATTGCCCACAGGGCGCTACAGTTTTTCCCGGGTCATCCGCATTTAGTCACAATCATGGATTCGAATAGAGAAGCAGGGGGCGTTATTCACAATACACCTACTGTAATGCCACACACTCAAGAAAAGTTGGTTGAACAGAATATTACTGCCACAGTTGGTAATCCTGTTAATGATTTATTTGAAACGGAAAATGTTCCCGAAGTTCCAGTTGAAAATAACGAAACTCAAGTTGTGGAGCAAATACCAGAGGTTGTAAACGAACCTGTGGAAGAAATAGTCGACCTAGATGCACTATGCCAAACAGCAACTTCTATGATGACTAATGGTGATGCATCAGGAGCACTTCAAATTCTGAAAGAACATTTACACGGCGATGCTGCACAACACTTCGACTCTTGGAGAATTGCAGCTGGAGCAATGGCGGCGATGGGGCTAGATGATCACGCAATTGGTGCATACTCTCATGCGATAGGTCTGAACTCAAATCATGCCAAGTGTCATTTTAATTTGGGCGCACTGCACGAACGAAAGGGTAATTCAAATGAGGCATCGAAATGCTTCACAAATGCTCTGGCTAGTGATTCAACTTACTCAAAAGCCGCAGAACGTTTAGCCAATATTTCAGAAAACACAGGCGATGTTGAAAGTCTATTGAAAGCAAGACGCCACTTGATGAACCAGGAAGGGGGACACCATTCACTTGCCTTACTGTTAGTGGAGTTAGCAGAAGGTGAAGCTAAGATCCTTGAAAATACAGCAGGTTTACCACCTACAATTCCAGAAGGCCCTGCCCTAGCAGCAGAAGCTGTATCCCTGTGTGAAGTAAATACTCAGTTGATGGGTCGTGCATTATCAGCAGCAGGCAACCATACTGATTCTGTTAAGTGCTGGAAGGGAATGATCCAATCCGATAAGAACAATCCAGAATTATGGACTGGTCTTGCTCGTTCTCTCGAAGCCGCAGGAGATATGGCGACTGCACAAAGATGTCATGAGAAAGCGCATCTATTACAAAATCCAACTCCTGTAGAAGTTGTATCTGAAATACCGATGAAAGAGCCGG
>Ga0066856_10000495_pt1 | contig 14646 bp, 10 predicted proteins | sample ETNtaG_5_FD_65605 | JGI IMG/M metagenome (GOLD analysis project Ga0066856, IMG submission 65605) | Marine microbial and viral communities from oxygen minimum zone, Eastern Pacific Ocean - ETNP201406SV205 | ecosystem: Environmental > Aquatic > Marine > Oceanic | place: Pacific Ocean: Eastern...
CAGCAATTAAACGAACCGGATAACTGCAAAGAAAACTACGGGAACGCGGAGATGGTCCAATCGCAAAGGATTACCGAGACGGCGTGGAAGAAAATCCAAGAGTTGGACGAGAGCTTTGTCGGGAAAACGGCAACTTTGAGAGGCCGAGTGCACTCAATCCGAACAAAAGGTAAAGGCGCGTTTATGGTTTTACGACAAGGATCGGAGACGTTACAAGTGGCTTTTTTCGTGGACGACGTGAGAGTGAGCAAACCGATGATCAGGTTCATTGGCAACCTGAACAAAGAATCTATCGTGGACATCACCGGGGAGTTGGTGAAGCCGGAACAACCCATCGAGAGTTGCTCAAACACAATCGTGGAGATGACATGTCCAAAAATCTTTTGTGTTTCGCGATCGATACAAATCCCGTTGGAAATTTCGGATTTGTCCAGGTCGGAGGTAGACATCGACAACGCGCCAGCGGATAAGCAGTATTCGAAAGTGAATCAAGACACCAGGTTAGATAACCGAATTTTAGATTTACGAACGCCAGCGAATAATTCAATTTTCAGAGTGCAAAGCGAAGTATCCGCGTTGTTTCGGGAAACGTTGAGGAAGAGGGATATGGTGGAGATTCACTCACCGAAATTGATTTCGGGCGCCTCAGAAGGCGGCGCAAGCGTGTTCAAGTTAGATTACATGGGACAACCAGCGTGTTTGGCGCAATCGCCGCAGTTGTATAAGCAGATGGCTATTATGGCGGATTTTGGTGGGGTATTTGAGATTGGACCGGTGTTTCGTGCGGAAAATAGTAACACGCACCGTCACTTGTGCGAGTTTACTGGGTTGGATTTCGAGATGACGATTAAAGAGCATTACAGCGAAGTTTTGGACGTCATCGATGAGTTGTTCGTGAACATGTTCGACGGGTTAAACGAACGGTGCGCAAAGCAGTTGGAGGTGATTAACGCGCAGTATCCGTTCGTGCCATTGAAATATTTGAGAAAATCGTTACGATTGGAGTTCCCGGAAGGGATTAAAATGTTGCATGAAGCTGGGATCACAGAGGCGGATCCGCACGGGGATTTGAGCACGGAACACGAACGAATTTTGGGAAGGTTAGTGAAGGAGAAATACGACACGGATTTTTATATTTTGACTCGATACCCGATCGAGGCAAGACCGTTTTATACGATGCCCGAACCCGGAGCTAATCCGGAGTACACGAACTCGTTTGACGTTTTCATTCGAGGTGAAGAGATTATTTCTGGCGCACAAAGAATCCACGATCCGGATTTGTTGACTGAAAGAGCGAAACATTTCGGAATTCCAGTTGAAGATTTGGAGAGTTACATTCAATCGTTTAGGTACGGCGCGGTGCCGCACGGAGGGTGCGGGGTCGGTTTGGAGAGAGTCGTCATGTTGTTCTTGGGCTTGAACAACATTCGAAAATCAAGCCTGTTTCCAAGAGATCCAAAGCGCTTAACGCCGTAGAGTACAGAGTATTTCTATATATATCAACTATTTCTATCCATACATAAACACATACTGTGTACAGTATGTACATATATCTTTTCTTCATTAAGTAACTTTCAAATCGATAGCCCACTCTCCTTTTAGTTTACCAATCACTCGCCCGCGAGACGTGCAATCGGCTTCGAAAGGTAATCTCCTACGATCAGTGGGAACACTGATGATTGCGGTTCCTATCCTTGCGTTTGTCTTTTCGTTCACGACGGTAAATATTACGTAATACGGCGCGTTTTGAAGTTCTTTTCTTTTCTTTGGCAGCTTTACCACGGGTAAGACGTCTACATCGAGCGGGTCGTCTCCGATTCGTCGAAGCATTCGTGAATTCCACACGCACGAAGAGCGCGAGCGCAATCTAACTGTCATATTTTCCTCTCCTTCGTCTTCGTCTTTTGCGAACGATCTCGACGGGAGCAACATTACGCTCGAAATACTTTTCGCGTTAGACCAACGGCTACCGTCTGCGGTTTCAAAGTCATCCACCTCGAGAGCGTTCGTGCGAAGCTTTCCCAGATGTACTTTCAAGAGCGACGCAGTTTGTTCTTCCGCAGTGGCAAAAATCAACCTATCGTCATGCGTTTCTAATTGAAGTTTTTCAACCGTCACGATGGCAAAATACTCTTCGCCGTTTTGCACCGGGAGCACGTCATCGTTGGCATCTTCGTGATCGGACGTACCGAGCAGAAGATTCAAAGAAAAAGTCGCACACACGGGCGCGTGATCGCTCGACGTTACGCCGTGGCACGCTTCATATTTATGCGCTTTCCTGTTCGCCTCGAATCCAGGAAGAGATTTGATGAGCACGCGATCAGTATAACTCGGGATGCGCTTTTTGCTGTAATACCCTTCAGTAGTATCGACGGGATTTAGATCATTTCGACTCTCAAAAGCGGCGCGTGAATCTCGCTTAAACGAAGGCGGAAACTGCAGAGGTAACTCTTGAAATCCAAAAAGGCACTTGCCTTGCCGTTGCGCATGCAAAAGTTGGTCGCCGATCCACAATCTTCCCCAATTCTTCTGTTTGATTGTTTCCGCGATAAACTTCCATCCAGTATGAAACGGAGATGACTGCGACGTTCCTCTACTTGAAACATTCTCGCACCTTGTCGTGTTCACTTGACTATCTGACTCAGAATCATCGTCTTCATTTTCAATTTCTCCTGGAAGCTTTGCGCGTCTGTTTACCGATGTGTCTTTGACGATATCTGCCTTTGACCAACACGAATTCCAGACGCTATTTTCGTCATCATCGTCAGCACCAATCATTTCACTCGCACTGTTGACTTGTACCGTCCCAAATGCCTGAGTTGGACCAGGATCGATTCTAAAGTTCAAGTCTCCCATGAAAAATGTATGCGTCGCCGAGTCTAATAGTTCTAAATCTGGAGGCAATCTCTTTTGCTTCTTTTGTTCTTCTTCGTCTACTTTTCGTTCCGTGGTGACTACTCTGTCGATGTTGCTCATATTGCTATTCTTATCATTGCTATTCTTATCACCACTCATTAAACCAGAAGCCTCAGCAACTGCCTTAATCGAATGTTCCCAACTCGTGCCATTTCCTTCGCATCCGAACGGCTTTTCGATTTTATCTCTCCACGCGCTTCCTATAATCGCCCGAATCGTCTCCAATCGTCTTTCGTAGAACTTCTTCTCCTCGTGCGCGGCTAAGTGGCACCCTAGAAATGCGATTGATTCGCCCCCATAAAACTGAATCTCCACCATAATCCCCCCTTTATTCCCGACTACATTCCCCATCCCTGTCGCTTTCACGCCCACCCGGACGCTTTTCACGCTCTTCTCTAAATACTTTTTGCAGTGCACCGACAATCGCATTTGCATCAACACTTCGCTTTGAACGAGCACGTATTCATTTTCATTGTTGTCCTCCTTCTCGTTATCTTTGCTCTTCTTATTCGATGATTTCAAACACGCCTCTATGCTCGCGAACCAGTGCTGCCTACATTTCTTCTCCTCCGCAACCTTCTTCCCGCCATAATACCCTCCCACCATTCCAACCACAAACCCAACCGGCGCTAATGGCCCAGTCGCGACCCCACCCGTTATCCCTCCCGATATCGTCCCCAACATCTTCGTTGCTTTAGAAGACCGCCAAAACGTTTTTTTCTCTTTTTTGTTCACTATCGAGTCATTTTCGACTCGTTTCTCCGCCAACCTTGCAAAGTCTGCCGGCTGTGTGATTTTTCTCGAATACGCGTACGATGCCTCTTGCGCGGCGACGACGATGACGTCGCAATCTTCGCTTTTCTTGAGCAATTCGGTGTAAAACGTGTCGTTTATCGGTTTATTGCCGACGTTGAATGTCGCGCAATAAATGGTCACAGTTTTGCGCTGGAGTCGAGTTGACATTGAACGCAGATTGTTGACGCGAGAGAGACGAAGAGAAGCATCGAGGGAGGTTTCGATGGAAGATGCCTCCATCTCTCTCGCGCGCGTCGCCATCGCGTCTTGCTCTTCGTCGCGTCTCGCGCGGTCGCCTCACACTCAGAAAGAAAGAAGCTCGTAAAACTCTTGTTTCGTGTCTTAAAATGCCGTTAGCAACAGCTCATCATTTAATTCGCTTCGCGTCTCTTGCTTTTACAAAATGTGCTAATTCTATACTACATATATCATACATTCTCTACGCGTAAGAATACCCGTAAGTCGGCAAGGCTACTTTTTTCCTCGTATTATACACGCGGAAATGGAGTGCGTCCACAATCGATTCCATGGCGTCGCGAGGCCACGCCCCCTTTTCTTCTTCTTCTTCTGTACGGACCGGAGGCGGAGACCAGGAACCTTGGAAGTCCTTCTCCGGGGGTCCAAAAGCAGGTTGTCTTGGTACGTCGTACGAAAACAAGTGCCACACGCTTTTGAGACCGTTTTGAAGGTTTTGGATCTCTTCAACTGTAATACTTTCGAGGATGCTTTGGAGACGATTTTCGATGTCTCGTTCACGAACGCGAATGGAAAATTTCGAATAATCCAGGAACGTGCCTTCCCACGGCATGTCGACACCGTCCTGTACAATGACCGGCACGCAGCCATTTCGAATGTAGACGGAGAGACCCCCACTCCAGCCATCTCCCGGAAGCGCGAGGCAAAACTTGGACGAGCCTATTCTTTCCAAGTAGTCATTCGAGTGCATGAGGATGTCGAAACCGCTGACATTTTGCCAACTTCTCGCAATAGTTTGACGTAAACCGCGTGAATAATCTTCGCCCCACGGTTTTTCCAAGCCGAGATTTCCGCTAAAGAAACATAACGTCGTTCTTTCAGCCGTTGGTGTCCAACCGTTCACGTTCGCAGGTGCTCGGACTTCGTTAGTCCTCGGCTGTGACCAGGGAGGGGCGACGATATCTTTATTCCGATTGTACGCGCGCCACGATCCAGTCACGATCCCTTCATTCACAAGCTCATCCCAGTTATCTGGTAAATACGCCGTGTGCGAATTGTTGCGCGGATTACCGGTATTTCCCCAGTGCGTGATGAAGATCGCATTGGCGATGCTGTCCGGAAAGTGGACCGCGCCTTCGTCATAGGCGGCGATTACCGCATGATCTCGACCCCCATTTCTATCGAAATACGACTGTGTTTTCCTTTCCTCATTATTATTATTATTATTATTATTGAATGGAATGTTTCGAATGTACTCGGTTACTCGCTCTAAAAAGAGATTTGCTGCGTGTGGTCGAGAACCGGGCTTTGTCTTGATCAGAGAAAGTGACACTGCTGCCGAAGGCGTTTGATACGCATAACGGTAGCAAGTTCCGTATTGCGGGATGAAAAATATGTCCGCGTTCTCGGGATTAATCGTACGATGCACTGACCTGAGTAAGAACTCATGAAGCGTATTTTCCAAGGAATAGAACCATTCCGTCGGTCTTTCTGGAAATGGCGGCCGAGAAACGTTGTCGTAGTTGTCATTCTCGTTCGGTTTCTCATAAAATCTATCACCGCACACAAATTCGCCTCTGTTGACGTATTTCGTCCAATGTGAGGTGAACTCCGAAGGCATTTCATACACGTATATAAAAGGACGTTTACTTTCAAGTTTTGAGTGTACGGAGTGCACTGAATCTATCATTCGCAACGACGATGAACTTACACTGTTTGGCACCGAAAGCGAACAGTCGGCACCCCAAAACTCCTTCTTACACATACAGAAACCATCGTCGCACTCGCCGTTTCCACTGCATTGGTTTGGACACCAACTCGGGACAATTTTTTCGCATGCTTTGCCGTATCTACTTCCTGGACATTTACTGATGCAATCTCGAAAGTTTCTCACGACTTGAGGATGCACGTTGAGCCTATTGTCTTTCTCGCGAACCGGATCAAACGTACGAACAGAATCGGCATCGCACCACGACGGGAGCGCCTGTGCGATTTCTCTCCCTTTCGTTATACTTTCTTGTTCTGTTTCGCCACTATCATCGTAAACACCCTCTCGCGCGCGCTCGAGAAATGGTGTTTCTACTTTCAAACTCGTTACGCTCGGATTTTCTCTGCCGTACACCATCGCAAACGTCGGCAATCCTCCCCACTCTCTTCTGCCTGATTTCAATTCTTCCAACTTTTTACTATTTTTATTCACGATGTAACCATCGTTTATATCTCCATTTCCTTTCCACCACTCTTCTTTTCCATACTTCTCCATATCCGGATTACAAAACGGCCACTGATGCAACACTCTCGTGGGATGTTTCGTGCCTTCTCCGCATACGCACAAACCTCTCGTCACATCGCACGCGTGAGAACACCTTAGCTCTACACTATCGCTACAAGGGAACGTCCTTTCTTCATCTTCACACGCTGGGCCTTTAAACCCAACCGGACATTCGCACTTGCCGCTAAAATAATCGCATTTGCCGCCGTTGAGACACTTTTCGTGACAGTCTGAGCGCAAATCGAAGAACGTTGCTTGTTTCCTCCCTCGTACTCGTCGCATATTTTTTCGTTGTTTGCGCATCCATTTGGCATACGATTGCACGTACACGCTATTTATACTACCCGAAATGTCGTCTTTGTCGTCTTCGTCGTCATTATAATCCTCTTCTTTATCTTCAATTTCTTCATGTTCTTGTTCTTTCGATATTTCTGTTGTGAATATCTTTTCGCTTTTTTCGTCGTCACTGGAAGAGTCCTCTTCGTCGTCTTCACCAGCACCACCGATGGAGACGACCACCGGAGGTTGCTCGTCCTCGCGCTCTTTCGCGCGAACGCCTCTCTCGATGCCTCTCCCGTCTCTCTCCCGCGACGAAACGATGCCGTTCGTTCTAGAAAATTTCCTGGCCACGGCGGAGACGTCTTCGAACACAATCACGCAAACAATAGTCGCGACGACGACGAATGCGTTTACGATCGCTCGTTTTCGATTCCCAACGTCGCGTGGGTGGTGGAGCACGTGCACCGCGGCCGTTCGATGAGACGCCACCGATGGTGGTGGTGGGTGCTGCGGCGCCGTCATCGCACCCCCCCCCTCATTCTCTTTTATTCGTGTGGAACTTTTGTCTTCTTCTTCTTCTTCTTCTTCTTCTTCTTCTTCTTCTTCTTCTTCTTCTTCTTCTTCTTCTTCTTCTTCTTTGGGTCTCTCTCTTTTAGAGATCTCTTTTGATACCCTAAACACTTGCACTGTTTTTCTTTGTATATTTTGTGAGGTGCGATGAATAATATCCATTCCTCTCCCTCTCTCTCTCTCTCTCTCGTTTCGATACACCACCACACGCGCACGCGCACGCGCACGCGCAACAACAAAAAAAGCAGAGCGAAGAGTGGAACCCGTCGCGATGGTAAACGGCGCCTCGATATCGTCGGCCACCACGACCGCGCGCGGGGTGCAGATGCAGCTCGCGCATCATCGTCGACGAAGAACGCATCGTCGTACTCGTAATCCTCGGTCCAACGCCAAGAATAGGACGACGACGACGATGCGAGCGCAACGGAACGACGAGGAGGAGGAGGAGGCCACCAACGGTAAAGGACAGTTCTCTAAAGCCGGCCGTTCCGGAACGAATCGAGAATCGAAAGAATATTCCGAGGAAGAGTTGAAAGCTCAAAAAGCGTTCGTCCAAGGCGATTTTGGTAAAGTTTCCACCGCGAAAGAGACATGGGAACCGTTCGTTCGAGCCTCGCGAGCCGGTTTATTGGACGAGATACAAAAGTGCGAGAATAGTAACGAGATGCTTAATTGCGATGCGGTGTTAGCGTCTTTATTCATCGCGGTGGAAGATGACGCATTTAAATCGAGGACGTCGGTGTGTTTACCACATGAGGCATACGTGAAAAGGTTGCAGAAGTTAATGGATGAGTTCGAGATGCGAGATATCGCGTATTTTAATGGTCAGTACGACGATAGGATGGTGTTGAAAGCGTTGGAGAGATATTTATACGAGGAGCATCAGTATAAGCCTCCAGTTGGGTGGATGGAGGCGTTTTCACCGTACAGGACGTATTTTCATCACGTCATTGCACAAAAAGTAGGCATCCCGGCGAGTTTAGCGACATTGTATATGGGATGCGTAAAGATTTTACGAACGAAAGAGATTTTGAAAGACGAAGTGTACGTTTTGATATCAAATTCAAGAGGTTTAGATCCGGATGTGTTACCTCGGACGCCGTGGGGGATTACCAAGGACGATTACCTTAATCTCGGTATACCCGCGGACGCGAGATGGTGTACACCAAAAATGAGTATTCAAATGCAACTGAGAGCACTGAAAAGGTCGTTTTGGCCGTGGACTTGGGACGATCGAAGAGATACGGGCATTGAATTGGCGCTTCGTTCTGCCGTTTTCGGGAGCGAAGATAGAATGCAAACCGCGGTAAAAGGTGTTGGGATCATTCAACCTACGGGTAGACCCTTCGGTGATTTGGAAATGGCCATCCGCGCGACTGAACGTTTAGCGCTCGTGGCCGAACCGGAAAATATCAGAGACTATGGCGTTTTGTTGTATCACTCTCAACGGTACAAAGAAGCGTACGAACAGCTCCAAAAATATCAAAACTGGCGCGACGAAGAATTCGAACGGTTACAAAAAGGCGGCAAAACATCCACGGTGGCTGTCGAAGTCGACGGCACTCCCAACACGGCACCGGATATGTCAAAATGGCTCTTCGGCGACCCGAGCGAATACGCGGAGCAAGTCGCGAGAGAGGAGCAATGGTTGAAGGAATTGATGCTGATTTTAGAGAGAAAACTGTTAGAGCAAACGTTGAACATGTAAATTTGTATATTTATTTTCTCACTCGTCGTGCTCTCGTAATTTTTCTTCAAGTTTTTGGTTCACTCGTCTCGATAAACGTTCAAAGGTTAAGCCTTGCGAAGCGCTTGGAGGATTGCGTAGTATTTTAGCAACGGTCGGTTTACGGGCCCATTGAAGTATGCGGTCTCGAAAATTTTCAGTCGCTTCAGGTAACAGAGTCCGGGCTCCCAAGACAGCTTCTCTGGTCGCGTCGCTCGCTCTCAGCAAAAGCTCGCCGTCGGGATCAAGTTTAGAGAGCAGACGTTCTGCGTGCTTAACTTTGGGACGTTCTTCTTCCGATGATGCGGAAGCACGCCCAGCGAGGAACGGCAACAGCAATGTGATCAGGCGAAGAATGCGATGGGCGTACATCGACGGATATTTATGATGATGATGAAGGAAGAAAATATTTTATTGCAAACACAAACTCCCTCGAACCTACAAACTAAAAGAAAGACTAAAAACTATCGTATTTACCACCCACAACTATCGATAATAATTCGAGATCTAATGTGTTTAGATGTCGATGATGTTGATTCCCGGTGGCAAGGATTGTTTTAATCGCGTCGCTTTGTCTTGGTCTTGTACTCTCAACGTGTACAAGTACTTGGAGCAGCGAACTTTAAACTTTGTGACGGAACCGGTTTTCTTGATTTTCACCGACTTGGCGTCCTTGCGTCGCGCTTTCAAAAGAAAATCTTTGATATCAGCAATTTGTTTCGGCTGTGATATTGATAGATCGAGGTGAAGTAGAAGGTTAGCGAATGATATCGACGGTGAATCGCCGAGGAGAGAGAGGAGAGGAGGGAAAGAAATCACGCGGTCGAGAACGAACGGGTTTTCTCAAGACACAGGGCTTAGCGCAAAAAAAATGTCAAATCTCCACGCGGGAATACTCGACCCTCGCGAAGGTATCGCGACGCAACCGAGGTCCGATGCGCATTCACAAAGTATTCCTCGATGTAAAGGAGCCGTTCAAAGTGACATCGCGATCCTTCCTCGCGGACTCTCCGTCCACCGTAAAACCCATTCTCGAGGAGATTGATTTTTATCACACAGAGAAGCGCGACAAAGTCCGTCGGACGACGCCCGACGCGGAGGTACGAGCGAACGCGCGCGACCCTCTCCGGAACCGAAACGGCGCGCGCGATGCATCCAATCGCACGTTCCGCGAACGATGAGGCGACGTTGACGAACGAATAGAGAAAACACCTACCATATTTGTGTGTTTCAGCGGAGTACGCGTAAAATTGCACCCGAGGCGGATTTTTGACGACGACGAAGGGAAAGGAAAACAAGAAATTTGTCCTGGAAAAAAAAAACATCTCGTTTCGCATCTTCGGGCAAAAAAGTACAGTTAATAAGTTATAGTTATTATATATACACACGCGCGCCGCACGCCTGAGTAAAAGATCGATACAAGGAATTACACGAGCAGTAAGTCACGCGTCTTCGTCGTCGCGCCGTCGTCAAACGAACTGTTCTTAACGACTTCTTATCCGCGCCTTTCTTTTTCGTATCGCCGTCGCTCTTCTTCTCGAAAAGCTTCTCGTTCAACGTTTTCTTGTTTTGTTCGTATATTTTGGATCTTTCTTCGCTTTTTCTGCCTCTTGGTTGTTGTTCACGAGCGCCCAGATGCCGAAGGAAAACAACGCACCCATCAAGATTTTCGCTTTTCCACCTCCTCTATTCGTTTTTCTGGTTTTTCTAAATGAAGCTTGAATCTTCTTCGCCGCGGCATTCTCTTCCTCGGAATATTGCTTGTCCCTGAAATCCGGAATCGCACCTTTCCCGTCCTTCCCAGTTCTCTCCGGTTTCTTTTTATCCGGAAAGTACGACAAAATCAACCTCACTTGCCCACCAACCGCGCTTCCTTCTCGATTGAACAAGTCGAAAATCTTGTCGATTTCGCCGTCAAAGAGTTCGCACTTCGATATGATTTGCTTCACGTGGAATCCCGCATTCGCCACCGCTTTCTTCCCGCCAATAAACGAACTCGTCTTTTGTTTAAACAATAAAATTCTTAATTGTTCATCTTTATCTTCGTCGATGGCAAACTCAAACGCGTCCGAGAAGTCGATTCGGTGGTCAAACACTTCCTTCATCTCCGTTTTTCGTTTTTGACGAGGCGCATCTTCGTCCACCGAGTCCCGTATTTCCACTTTCACCGCGCAATATTTCGTATTCTGCGTGTCCTCCACCGGAGTTTCGAGCTCCAAAACTGAGACGCGTGCAAAAAGGGAGACAAAGAGAGAGAGAGAGAGAACGTGCGCGTGAGTGCGGAGAGAACGAACGCGTCGGCACGCGCGCGCGGTGGATTCTACCGCGTTTCAAAACATCAATCATCAAAAGAATTCCCCCCGGGGGAAAAGAAAAGATACTCAAACTTTTTGGATCCCTTCGAAATCAAAACAGATCCCGTTCGATTCAAAGTCGTCGCGGTATCGTAAGTATCGAGCGCGTCTTTTTCTCCGCGAACGAGCGCGAACGAGAAAAAGACGACGAAGAAGGACGCACCTTTGACCCGCAAGACGCCCATATTTTTACTCTCGGTAAAGACCACTCTCTCTTTTTCTGACGATTAGTATTTGTGTGTGTGTGTGTGTGTGTGTGTGTGTGTGTGCTTCCAAAGACGTCTTCATCAATAGCACCCAAGTGTAAATAAGCGTCCTCCTCCTCTCTTTTTGGATTGGTCCCACAGAATGAAACCTCAAACCCCTTTTGTGTGTTTTTGTGTGCTCGAAGGAGCTTCTTCTGTCTCTTGTGTCTGTGAAAAAAAACGTCCGTTCGTTTTCCCACATCGAGCGGATTTTTTTCGCGCGTGTCGCCTCAAAAGTCCTCTCTTTTCCCCACAAAAGAAGACGAGAAAGAGATATTTAACACGCGCGAGAGTAAGAACACGACAACAACAACAACAACAACACCGGGTGCACCGTCGTCTCTTCGAAAAAGACGAATACAGACGAGGGAGAGGGAGCGAAGATCGAGGTTCTTTTTTCGACGCGCCACCGACGCCATGATCGGCGACCACGACGGGTACAAGTGGCGGAAATACGGTCAGAAGAACATCAAATCGGCGTCGTACCCGAGAAGTTACTACCGATGCACGCGTCCAGATTGTCCCGCGAGGAAACAGGTCGAAAACGGCGTCGCAAAGTACGAAAACGAACACAATCACGAGAAGCCGAGCTTGCTGCTGCACAGCCAAAAGACGGATTTGCACCGCGCAAAATCTGGGAAGGTCGAGAAGAAGAAGAGTAAAGGTTCGATGATGATGTCCCATGCGCGTCGCATGTCGCTCGCGTCAATTTTTTTTTTCGTCGTTTTTTTCGTCGATTTATTTCGATCGATCAAAAAGAAATCAACAAGAAAACCCGCGAGTTCTTTTGACTGACCGCGAAAGCCGCGCTAAAACCTCCATTCAATCGATCGATCGATACAAAATAGGACGCCCACCCGGAGTGCACTCGTCCTGCTACAAGAAAATTAAAGCACCGAAAACGGCGAGGAAGTTTTACGAAGAAGAGGAAGATGGAATAGGAGGTCACCCGTTGGTGGAGGCGTTGCACGCGTTGTCGCCAAAACTCGCGAGAAGAGAAGAAGGAGAAAAAAAAGGGGGTGGTAAGAGTAACGATAACAAGAATAAGAAGAGTAAGAATAAAAGTAATGATGATAATAATAGAGATAGTAATAATACTAGTAATAATAGAAGCGACGGAGAGATGGCAGCAGCAATCTTTTCCATGGAGGAAGCACCGTTGTCGCCGGGATATTGGGATAAAGCGGAAGGGTTGTATTTCGACGCCGCCAAAAATGTGCACAAAGGCGGTAAGAACAAGTTTCAGGAGCTAGTTACCGGTAGTGCTAAAAAGAAAGTACCATCGAAGAGTATCGAGGTGGATAATAACAATCACGGTTACTTTGGAGGAGGAGGAGTTGGTGGGATTACCGGATTCTTAACCTCGCCGCGATTGACCGGGATAGTAAGAAACGTATTCGCTGGCGCGAAAGATTTTTGCGATTTTCGACAAATGTTCTCGCCAGACAAATGCAACGACGAGAAGAAAAACGGTGATAGGAAAACCACGCAGCCATCGCAGCCATTTGAAAGTGACGAGGAGGAAGAAGAGAACGAGATAAAAAAAGTTCAAGATCCGGGTCCGCTCGTGTTTCAACCGTCTCCAAAGTGTGCGAAAAAAAAGCAACGATTTTCATCGGCGGCGGTTGAGGAAGAAGACGATATCGACGTCGTTAACATCGATGCGACGCCTGAAAAGCTTGGCAAGAAAGACTTCAAGGAGGTTGCAAAGTCCAGGAGAGGACTATTACCATTTATCGAAGAACAGGGCATGTCATTCAGTAACGATAAAACCGGCAGCGCCCTCAGTCGCGAAGAAACGGTTTTGCATGCTTTTTCTAAGAGAGAAGTGCACAACAATCCGTTGCAATCTCCCAAGGGTGCTAAGACATCGTTCAAAGATGTGAAGAAATGGAATAAAATATCGTGTTCTGCCGCGTCGGGCGGCAAAATTTCCAAGAAGAAGAGTAAGGAGAGTAAACTCACTTCCTCAGAGGCTTTAGCGGCGGAAACGTATTGTGAAGCCATCTTGAAAGGCATGCGACACGAAGAAGCATCCATGATTGCCGCTCAGAAAGTGCGTGAAATGAACGAAAAGACTCAGCGATTGAAAGAAGCCACGCGCGAAAGGAAGAAGTCGCGAAACCTCGTTCCACCACCAATGCCACCGCAGCAAGGGAGCGGTCCTCTTGGAAATAACAATGCCTTATCGAGACCTCATGAAGCAGACGTCTACGACTACAGAAGCTACGACCATAGCAAGACGAACTCGTATCAGGTATCTCCCGCGGTGAGCGATCATGGGCAAGGACAAGAACTTGCCGCCGCCAATGTTGCTGCTGTTCAAGCGCCAAATAATAGTAACATTGAAACCTACACCGCTCATGACGACAATAATAAAACTACGAACGGCGGAGGCGGCGGCGGCGATGGCGGCGGTTTATGGTCGCCGATTTGGCAACTGGAAAAAGCTGTCTCACAGTTTTGTTCGACCCATTTCCCGAATCCCGGTGAAGAGGAATTGAACCTCCCAGATCCCCTCGGAGACTTTGAAGCCTTATCGCCTAGACGAAAAGAAAATGGAGGAGGACGCGCACCCGGGGGGTCTCGCATGATTTGGTGGACACGTTGAGATAAGCGCTGGCATTTTACATGTATACATATTTTGAAAATATTTTTTAATACCTACTAAGTAACTCATTTATATTGAACTTATGCTCTACGTGTGCTATATCATCTTTCTTTCTAATTCTAATCCCCTTTCCCTTTCGGCGGCGGCCCACGAATGTCTTTCAAACTCTCTCTGAAGTTTGGTGAAGACGCTCTTTTCTCCTCCCTCAAATCTGCCGTCAAGTGAAGCGCTTTCGATTTCAACTTTGAAAAAAACGTCTTCGACTTATACTTCATCGCCGCTCTTATACCCACGCCTTCCATGGTGATTGCATCAGCCGCCGATGCAGGTTTTTCCTTGTGCGGTGTAAACAGAGGTTTATCTCTCGCGAACATGCTACTCGGACCGAAACCGCCTCCGGCGTCAGTCGCTAACGTCGCGGTATTCTCTTGCTGCTGATGCGACACCGACAGACCAGCATTGCTTTCCTCTCTTTCTTTCCTTCTCGTTTTAGTCTCGTTTTTGCCGTACTCTCCTTTCTTTTCCGCTGGTTCGTACTCGAACCGTATCGTATCAATCACTTCAATGTTTTTCTCCTCTTCCTCTTCCTCTTTCTCTTTCTCAGCCGTATCTTTCCCCGGTGTTCCGGGAAGCTCGTAGTGCTTCCTCAACTTATCCATGGCGTTTGAACCCGAGTTGCTCTT
>Ga0066856_10000496_pt1 | contig 14634 bp, 9 predicted proteins | sample ETNtaG_5_FD_65605 | JGI IMG/M metagenome (GOLD analysis project Ga0066856, IMG submission 65605) | Marine microbial and viral communities from oxygen minimum zone, Eastern Pacific Ocean - ETNP201406SV205 | ecosystem: Environmental > Aquatic > Marine > Oceanic | place: Pacific Ocean: Eastern...
GTCGTCGTCAAAACTCGAGTCGATGATGATGATTGTCGATGATGCCGATGCTGGCGACCGCCTCTTCGCGTGGTCGAAGAAGAGTGCGCGCACCGCCGCTGAGGAGAAAACTGTCGCTGCACGGACGACGTCGCCGCACTTCGCATGATGACAATGACGATGGGGCTCGCTTCGGTGGTTCGCTGTTCTGCTGCTGGTGGCTTCCAGTCGCGAAATAATAGACGAGTGTGGTGTGAAGATAGATAACGCCCAAAAGATCTCCCAAAAAAACGAGATGCAAAATCCAAAAAAAAAGAGACAAAAAAAAGAAAAAAAAAGTGTTGGATCTACTTAGTGTAGTATTATATTCTTATGTGTGTAATTATATGTCTCTTCAAAAGTCTCTCTCCTCGATCAAAATCGTCGGCGTTGTTGTTCTGTTTTCGACGACGGTTCGTCTCTCTTCCGTCGTCTCTCACGCCGCTCTCTCGGCGTGACGTTCTTTTTCCGCTTTCTTGAACTCTCGAACGTTGCACTTTTTCATCCCGCCTTCGTAGTCGTCGACGACGCCGCAGAAGACCGTTTTCCCGCACTCGACGACTAATACCGTCGATTGCGGGTTGGATAAATCCACTTTGTAAGATTCCTCGGGAACTCGAGCCGCAAAAGCTTCGACGATTTTCTTGGAACGTTGTTCGTCGTGTTTGCCTCCGGCCGGGCAGTGTTGTTCGAAGCGCACTTCGAAGGTTCTTCGTTTCTCGGGATCGGGAACTTCCGTTTTAGGAAAGTGGAGAGGAAGGACTTCGTCCGCGAGCTTCTCGTATTCTGCACTATCGGCGCAATTCTCAACCGGAATGATTCTGCATAAGTGTTGCAGTTTCGCCCAAGTACCCTCCGCGGCTTCTTCCAAGACGGCTTTCGCGAGAAGTGCCGGAGACGCGTCCGTATCGTCGGGTTTTAAAGCGACGAAGAGCGCCGAATCGCAACCGTCAATGTACATCGGCACCGCCTCTTTGAACGGTCGCTCGCCTTGAATCCTGTGTGCATTATAGCTCATGGAGAAGTACGTGTCGTTGAGTACTTTCGCACTTTCTTTAGCCGCGAGGATAACCTGCGTCGAACAGTATTCAGTTTGTTTAGGTAAAGAGATCTGATTAGAAAAATACGACGATTTTTCCAAGAGAGAACGAAAAGAAAAGAAACACACGCACGCTCCCGGGAAACATCGACGTGACCAAAAACCCTCTTTTTCCGTGAAACGGCCCTTGAGCAAACTCCCAAGTCGCAAAGGACGATTGCGTGTCGTCCATTCCCGACGGATACTCCTCGCCTTTTGGAAACTCCGGCGTCACTTTATGTTCCTCCTCTTCACCACCTTTAGGTATCGCACTCATATTTTCTCCTTCTTCTTCTTCTTCTTCTTCTCTAAACGCGCCGCCGCGAGTCAGACGACGAGAAAACAAACCAACGCGGCGGCGTCCCTTCGGTGAGACGAGTAAGGCGCTCTTCTTGGCGACGATGCGATGCGTCGATCCAAACGCGCGGATCATGCAAAGGTGTCGTCGTCGTCGTCGTCGTCGTCTCGTGGAGTCGTGTGGCGCTTCTTCTTCTTTAGATACAAAACTGTCTCCTCTCTTATAAAACCCTAAACATTTTATATGTTCTCCCTTGAAGAAGGGAAAGAACTATTTTTCTGCAGACGCCGCACAAGACGCAGACACAGACGCCGCACACACCACGCGCGGAGAGAGAGAGAGAGAAAAAAAAAGAGAGAAAGAGAGAAGAAGAAGAGCGAGATTGATGGCGATGATGCGCGCCGTTTTGACCGTGCCCTCCTCGTCCTCGAGACCTTGCTCGACGTCTTCGTTTTCGAGGCGAGGCGTGGCGTCATTGATGACGACAACGCGATGCGCGGGGAACCAAGCTCCGGATTTGAACGACAACACCGTCGAGAAGAACAAGAAGAACAAGAAGAACAAGAAATCCGAATACAAACCACAAAAGCCGAGAAAACGCAAGGCGAAAACCGGGTCGCCACGGCCTCCGCCTCCACCAACCGCGAAGGATTTAGAAATGATGAGCAAATTCGACGAATTGGAAGCTGACGGAGGCGTGAAGTTTGAAGTGTTCGCCAGAGCGAAAGGACCAAATCAATGGTTTCCTGTTGGACCGATGGTTGTCAAAGAGGAGTGGATGATTGGGAAGGAATTATGGAATGCGGAGGAGCCGTTAAAACGTGCGGCGTTGCAAATGTACCCGAAGTTGGCAGCTGCGCCGGCGTTTGGAAACTTGGAATACGGGTTTCGTCGAGCGGACGCCGAGAAGATTACCGAAGAGGAAATCAGACGGGGGCAAGGGAAAGTGAACCCGTTCGACGACGTCGAGTTGTTGAAGGAGAGATCCGAGTACGATGGGGCGGCGCCGGAAAGGACGTTACTGCAGAAGTTCAACGCGTGGATGAATCCGTACACGAACAAATAATTGTTTCTTTTAGTATACGTCGTCTCGCTCGCTTCTTTTTCTTTCTGTTGGTGTTCGACAATCATCCCACACATCATCACATCATATCGTTGGAATATTTTCCTTTGTCTCGCTCTGTGTTTCCTCTCTTTTCTTCCCAAAAGAAACGCGGAGAAAGAGATACGTGCGCGCACGCGCGCGCACGCAGAGAGCGAGCGCGTGGAGTGGAGTCATCCTCTTCTCTCTTCCTCTCCGCGTGCGCGTGGTACACGCAAGCAAGAGAGAAGAAGAGAGAGAAAAAGAATAAAAGCGCGAATTGGAGAGAAAGAGCGCCGCCGCGCGAAAGATGTCGACACTGCACCAACGGCACTTGCTCTTGCTCGAAAAGAAGAAGAGACGAAACGAGACGACGCGGTTCGTGACAAAATCCTCCTCGAATAAGAAAGGAGAGACGAGGAAAAACGTTCGTCGTCTGTTGCTCTGTCTTTTGGTGCTCTTGTTGTACTTTCGATTTTATTCGACAAAGACGACGGCGACGTCGCCGTCGAAGATGCAAACGACCCGAAGAAGAGCAGGAATAGTTAAAGAATTCGTTGGATGTAACGACAAGGATAACGACGACGACGACGAAAAGATGAATGCGAAGGACTTCGTGCTCCGCTCGATCGAAACCACTCAAGTTCGCTCGAAACCGTTTGCGAGTTACGTGCACTTGTGTCGCCTGTTCCCTGGAAAACTCTATCGAGAAATGACGGAGTATTTCCCACCGAAAGAGGCTTTATCGCCGGCAAAATTGACGAAACACAAGTTACGATATAAAATCGATCGCGTCGGGAGTTTACTCGGTCTTCCTGAGGCAATGAAGAAGACGTTTAAGAATTTTACAAAAACGGTAGAGGTGTGGTCAAAAGCGGAGGAGATTTTGTTATCGGAGAGTTTGAGGAAGACGGTGTTTAGAAAGTTAGAGGTAGACGAGCTTGAGAAGAAAACACGGTCGAAGGATTTTCGGATACAAGTGGACGTTGGTGGGTTCACTTTAGGGCCGCACCCTGATTCGCCGAAAAAAATCGTGACGTTGATGTTGTATTTTCCAAAAGAAGAGGAAGAGGAAAGCAATAAAAAACTCTTTGGGACGTGTTTGTATACGAAAGAACAATATGAAATGTTCGCAGACAACGACGAAGGAAACGAAGTATCCCCACCTTGCGAGAAGAAGTTTTTGTTTGAACCAAACACGGGATACGCGTTCAAAGTAGGCGAGGAAAGTTACCACGGCGTGGACGATATCCCGCCGCGTGGCGAAAGAAGAACTCTTTTGATTAACTGGTACTCGACAAGCAAACCAGTAGGGAGTCAATCTGGAATCTTTCCAAACATTTGGGATATTATTAGAGGGGATACGTAGTATACTGTTCCGTAGTCGTTTTAGTGGAAGTAGTTATAAATTTAAGCGAGCAACTTCTTCACAATCTCTCATTTTTGCTCAAAAATTCTCCGTATATTTAATTATTCTATGCAATTGTCGTAAGGTACCAGTACCTATCGAGCTCATATATACTAATACTATTTGCTATCATAATTCGCACTATGAACTACTTCTCTCCCTTCTTTTACCTTTTACGAGTTGGAACATACGGTTGCTTTCCCAGTTGCGTGTAATAATCGCCACGCGTACGCTTCGCCTTCCCAATCGTGCCACACCCAACTGGCCATGTTTTTACTTCCTCTACCTCCGTATTGATCCGGACCTTTCGATTTACCTTTTTTCGCGCTAAAACTGGTGATACCGTACAAGGATAAATGGTCGCACATTCCGGCGAGCAATAATATCCCATGGAATCCGGACGTGCCTTGTTTCCAATCGCTAAACGGACCAAATCCTAACCGCATTAAATCTTTGCGCATAGCGTTCATCACGTTGACTTCTTTCTTAATGTAAGATTCTGGTATTGAACTTACCTTAGCATTTGGAATGTTTTTTTTGCACGCTCGTAAAAGCTGCGCTTGTCGCCCGGGATGCCACAAGATTAAACTTATACCTTTCGCTTTGCCTCCTTTCTCGGGCATTTTACCTTTTCCGCCTTGACTTTTTGGACAGCACGCGTGTCGACTTCGTAAATGGTTCACCATCCGAAATGACGTCTTCGTGCCGACGTTCGGTGCAAGTCGAGGGGTTAAAGTCATCACATTAAAGCGCATGACGATATCATGTTTATCGATAGCCTCTCCGTACGCTTTCGATTTCAACAGCGTCCCGGCGTTGCCAACAATCGCGCACGAGTTGTATTTCTTCTTCCCTGAGTTTGGCAACGCGTGAATGAGAGAAGTGGACGGTAACTCCGCCACCCCTCTCATGGCATCCGCACCACATTTTGATATATCTTTTATACACATTTTCACCGCTCTCAATCCAGGTGAGAGTTCTTTATCGGGAATCGCATCGACTCGCGTGGCTTTATTCTCGTTTTCGTTCTTTATTTTTCCCCATATCCGTTCGCATCCAAAGTACCCTTGAGAGTATTTACCGGAAAGTGGAGTGGTACCGGTACCACCTCGAGTCCTTCGACCGCGCGGCGCTCGAAGCGCGAGCATGTTCCTTCTCTTCATGTTTTCAATAAAGGAATCATCTTCCTCTGCCTCGACGAAAGATGTCGTTGCGTTGTTCAATTTCAGCATCGTTTGAAGCATCCTCTCGTTTTCATCGTCATCGCTATCGCTCTCCTCTTTGTTCTCTATTCTCTCTATTATACCCTCATCAGAAGACACCAACATCCTCCTCCGTCCAATTCCTCTGCGTTTCTCGCTAATCTTCGCTAAACTCTTCCTGTGCATTTCCGCTTCGCTCTTCGTCTTCCATCCAAATCCAGATGTTTGTCCTCCGCACCATCTCGCGTTGTGACTGACTTTCATTCCAAACATTACATCTTTTTCTTTCTCATTCGTGCTCTCTTCGCCCTCTTCGATCTTTCCACCGTCACTACTCGGCGTCTTCCTCACGACGTACGGACCCTCCTCCCCTTCTTCCTCTGCATCTTCGTGTTCGGCCAAAGATTCCTCCACCTCTTCTTCCGTCATCGGCGCCACGTCGTCGGTTTCAAACACCGAATCTCTCGAATCTCCGCGTATCTTAATTTGCTCGATCGATTTCGTCGGCGCGGACTGTCCGGTCGAGTCGTAGACGATCGTCGACTTCATCTTTTGGAGAACATAGGACGCGTGAGAGGCAACGGTATCGGCCAGCGAAAACGCATCCGCCGTGTGCATCCTCGTCGTTGTCATCAACATCATCATCATCATCATCATCAAAATCATCGCCCAAAATCTCTCCCTCTCGTCAAAGTCGCGCGCCTCCTCTCCTTCTCCTTCCGCGTCGCCTTTCTTCTCCGACGACGTCGCCCCGCCGGCCGGAAGAGGGCTTTTCGACGCGCTTTCTTTCTTTCTTTCTCTCTTTCTTTCTCTCCTTTTCCTTCGCGATAAAAAAATGGCGAAAAACACATTTGGGGGAAAAAAGCGCTCTTCATCAGAAAAAGAGCGCTCTTCTTCGTTCAAAGAGACTTCGCTCGTGCAGAGCACATCGACGCCTCTTTCGCGGGGGTGGTGGTGTTGGGAAAGCAACAGAGCGTCTGGCTGCCATCGTCGCACGACGACGACGACGACGACGACGACGACCTTTTATTTTTGACGTTTCCGACCTGTCCGACGACGACGACTTTTGAGACAAAAGGACTTTTGAGACGCCGCCAGACGAGACGCGGTGATGGACGACGCGATGACGAATAATGGGACTCGATTGCGTTCCGGACGCGTTTTGGGTGGCGGGTTCCAGTCTGCGGCGGAAGCGAAAGCGGCGCTGTTGGGAGGAGCAGAGGGAAGAGGACGAGTCGCGTTCACGCGCGACACCGAGGCGTTGCTGTTGCGAGGGATAACGGCCGTGTTCGACCGATGGACCGCGCTGACTATGGCCGTCGCGAACGAGTGGGGTGGACACGAGTCCGCGCAGAAAGCGACGCGTTTGAGGGAGGATACGCTGGCGTTTTTAGTGATGAAAGAGTCGAAGAAGACGTCGGATGATTCCATCGAAGAGTTCTTACGCGACTGCATGGCGGAGGATTTTAACGTGCAGCTGGAAGACGAGTCGCACGAAGAAGTTGGGAAGATGTTGAGAGAAATGCACGAGGAATGCGGGAGGGGAGAATCGACGTTAGTGGAGAGGATTGAAAAGCAAAAGTTACCGAAGGAAGCTATGCAGTTGCGAGACGCGATTAAGGAGGCGGACATGAGGAATGAAGGGTGGAAGATGGCTGGAGTGGACGAAGAGATGGAAGATGGAGACGAGAGCGAGAGTTCGAGCGGAGAAGAGATGGACGATGAAGATGGAGAAGCAGAGGAGTTAGCGGCTGGGTTGAAAGGAATGGGGAAGAAGAAGAATGAGCCTGATGCAGATGGTTGGACGACGGTGTAGAGAACAGCCGGGAAGACATCTTCCTTTTTAGCATTTACGTAAGATAGATATTCGTAGTAGTTGTGTAGATATCCTATAATTAATATTCGTGCCTATAGTTTTTCGAAGCCTTTTTGTTAAAGCGGCTCTTCGACCACGGAGATGATTTCCTCCTCCTCCTCCTCGATGGTGACGATTTCCGCCTCTTTCTTGGCATATTCGGCGCCCAAAATCTTTTTGAGCACACCTTGGTACTCGTCGCTGTCGATTTTTCTCTTCTTTTCTGCCATCCACGCTTCCCATTTCTCCTTGGTTTCTTGCTTCGCTTTGTCCAACATCGTCGCTTGTTGGCTTTTAATTCTCTCGTCCTCTTCTTCGAACTTCTTCGAGTATTTTTTCAAGTTTTTCTTGATGTCTGCCTCTTGCGCCTTCGAAAGTAAACTCTTCCCTCTCGGGCGCCACAAGAATTGGAAGAATCGTTCTCGCGTTTGCTTGTACAGCAAGCGTCCGTTGAACGTCCAAGTGTGGTACCCGTTTTCCATTTGATGCACACCAGTCACGGCAGTGGTGACATACCTCCCAGTTGGATCCCATTCGACGTCCGTCGCCATGAAGTGTTCGCACGTCGCCATCGTTTCCATCTCGTCGACGTTGAAAAACTCAAACTGACCGTTCATGGTTTTCAAACCGGCTAACACAATCATCGATCCATTTGGGGACCAGAACAAATGGTTTGCTGTTTTCGACTTCAAAGTCTTCAGCAAATGCACTTTCTTCGCGCCACCGTCGCCTTCAATCATCGAGTAGAAACTGACATCTGGTCTCGCGCCATCCCCGTGGATAATGGCAAAGCGATGGCCTTTTGGTTCCCATGCAAACGCGACAATTTTTTCTGACTTATCTGGCAAAGCGAGGACTTCCATCGGACACATAGGTTCTCGCAAACGAAACAATTCAAAGCCACTGTACGTGCTCTTTTTCGATTTCGTGTGATGGTCGACTTTCACGGCAAAATAGTCGCCTTGTGATTGCCAAAACATCTTCACATCGCTGACATTGAACAAGTTCTTAGACCTGACTTCGTTTCGCGAGGGCAACTGAATCAACGAAATTCTCGCCGGCACGTTCCCACCGTTTTGTTCCGGCTGGAACGTCGCTAAAATAGGCTCTCCAGGGGACCAGCAAAACTCGGAAACACCCGGAAGCTTCACCGATTTTTTGTCCAAGAGAGTCATCTCTGGCGTCTTGTACACCTGAATGGCATCTTTCGCCAAGCGAGCGAAAAATGCGGGCATCGCTTTCGTATTCTCTTCTTTTTTGCTATTATTCTTTGAGCTACTAGAAGTTTCCACGTCTTCCGATTCTATGCCGTTCCATTTGAAAATTGGCCACACGAATCCTCTTTGGTTAGCGCTCGCCAAGAAATCCTTTTGCGCGCCGGAAAACTGTCTCAACTTTTGTCCCGTGGCAATGTCGAAAAAGTTCACCACGACCGACGCCGGGTTCCCGTGCGATGGCTCGTGCGCCGAACCGGAGCACAAGTACCTTTCGCACGGCGAAAACTCGATAAACTGCACGCCTGAGTGCGAAAATTTAGCCAACCTCCCAAAACTTGGCCCCCCCCACAAAGCCACGCCTTGTCTGTGCACCGTCGCTAAATACGTCCCTCTCGGAGACCACTGCACGTAACTCTCCGTCCAAAACGATCTCTTATATTCCTCCACTGCCGAGCTTTTCTGCGCGTCGTTCCAAAAAATCTCTGTCTCGTCTCCGAATCGGCACACAAACTGATCTCTCCCTCTCTCGTCCATCATCCACGCCTGCGTGTTTTCTCTCTGTGAGTACGGTTTTGGTTCCGGCGGAACGTACTCGTCCGGAACCTTTGCATACTTCTCAAAATCGTCAAACTTGCTCACTTTAAACACGTGCGCTTTATCCAATTTGTACCCATCCGCTTGCTCCACCGCTGCATCGGCTTCTCCTCTCGTCGCAAACTCGATGAATGCGTACCCGCACGACATCTTTGTCGCCGGATCCATCGGCATGTGCAAACCGCCATCTCTGATTTGCCCAATTTGCCCGAAAATTTTCGTCAAAACGTTCGTCAGTTTTACGAATTTCGCCTCCGGCACTTGGGGGAGATTATCGACGATGACGGCCGTGCTCACGCCCTCTTCTTTGGACACCCCACCCTTACCCGCCCCGCCGTCTTTTTGCGTCCCCACATCCTCCTCGTCGTCGGACGAAGGGATGCCGTACTTATCCTCCGAGGGAGGCAGATCTATGGACTCTATGTCTACTTTATCCCACTCGACGTACCCGTTCTGTTCGAGGTGAAGTTTAGTAGAAAAAGAGAGAGAGAGAGAGTAACATTTGGTAAGTTTTAGCCGACGTCCAAAACAACGCGATGCGATTTTTGACGTTAAAGACGATGACAAAATCTTTTATCGCGTCGCGACGAACGTCGAACCACCACGAGATCGACGCCACGCGAAAGCACCAACAGAAACTGAACGTACCGGTCCGCGAGGGAAAGATGCGGGGATCTCCATTTGTACCATTCTTTTTCGCGCGTCTTTTGCGCGCACACAATGGCAAAAGAGTGGGACAAAGTCGATCGATCGAACAGGTCAGGGTTTTTCAGAGACAAAAAGCTTGAGATTTGTAACCCTAAATTTAATACACGAAGATTTCTCCTTTTAATTCTTAGTACATATCAACACCGCTTCGACCACGGGGCCTCGCTTTTCGCGGCGTGCTCAAAGAAAACGCAGTCGGTCGTCACTTTACTCGAATGACGAAATTTTCCTCGACTCTTCTCTCCAACGCTTGGACGACGTAGGTTTCGAACGCGTCTCGACTGTCGCCGGCTTCTTCCATCGGTAAGTGAGCGGAGTTTTCAAGCGCTCGGAACGAGGTTTGGAAAGTTGCGTTGGAAGAAATACTCGTCGCGCTGCTGCTAGTATCGCTATTATCATTATTCAAGGAGCGCTGCTGCTGTCTGGATAGGGAAACAATTTCCAAGGTGTCGTATAAATCTTTGGCCTTGTTGATGGGAGTCGTCTCGTCTTTTTCGCCGCAGCAAATGTCCACGAAGTTTACGTCTAAAGACGCTTCGCATTCGAGCGCGAGCGACGCGTCGTCGCCAAAACCGCTGCCGTTTGTCGAGGCGCGAAATTGTTGCAGTAAAGCCTTATCCCAGTTTTCCGCGGCTAATGGACGGGTATACGCTTCTCTCGCTTGAGTCGATAAATTCGCGTACGACCCTTCCCCGGTTTGGACTTGATTTGCATTTCTTCGCGTAAACGAACGCACCAAATTCAAGCCATAATCGTCGTTATTAATCAACGTTCGAAACCAAAACAGTTTTGCGAGGCGTTCCGGAGACATGGTGTTACTTTGCTTCGACCAAGGTGAGGCAATCTCTTTCGTCGTGCTACCATTCAAAGACAGCGAAGAGGATGGTTTTGGAACAAACACGGCTGGCGAGATGAACAACATTCCAGCTACATTCAATCGGCTGTCCTTCGTCTTCAACTTGTTCATCTGTAACGCCATCTCCATAGCGACATTCGTACCCGCGGAATGACCAACTAAAATGACGTTCTCCAACTCCAGTTTTTCCAAAAACTTTACCATTAACTTAGCCTGCCCTCTCTTCGAATATGCAAACTCGCCCGTCTTCATCGGCCTCGACGTCAACCCGTACGGCGGTCGATCGACGGCGATTGCTCTCACGCCGACTCTCGCCGCGACTAGCGGTAACAATCTTCTGAACGAAAAAGTTGACCCGTTCGCGCCGTGTAAAAACACAATCGCACTTCGCGGCTTGAGCACGGCATTCTTCGGGAAGCGCCCGACAGGTGCTAAACTTTCCTTGTAATGCACCATCACCTCCTCGATCCTTGCCTCTGGATCTTCTTCGTTTCCTAAATACACCTCGAGAAACTTCGAATCTTCGTCCGCTAATTTCTTCACCGGGAGCGTATCTCTCAACGCCCTCGGTTTCCCGCTCAGTATCGGTTCTCGCACGAGTTCGTCGAAATCTTTTCGAAGTTTCTGCTCGACGGCGGACGTCACGGCGGCAAACATATCGAACACTTCCGCGACGTTGTTGTTGTTATTGTTATTTAGAGCATTAAAAAACACTCGTCCTTTTCTTCGGACGACGGCGTTTCTGCTGGAAGAGGAGGCAACGCGACCACGATGCCATCGATATCTCCTCCTCCTCCTCCTCCTCGTCGTCGGTATCGCCGCGTCGCTGGTGGTGTTGCTGCGCAGCATGACGACAACGGCGACGACGATGATGATGACCGTATTACTTCTCCAATGACGACGTACATAAGTATCTAAAGAGACATCCCACTTTGGTAAAAAAAAATTGGGTACACACACCAAACCCTAAATCCACACACAAAAAAAAGAGAGAGAAAAAAAGAGAGGGATTTTTTTGGGTCCAAAAAAACATAAAAAAAACCGACGACTCCTGCACCAAAAATTCTCTTCTTTCCTCCCGTCCACCTTCGACGAGCCTCTCTCTTCTCTGAAGCGTCTGCGAGAAAAGCACACACACACAGCAGCAGGACCACCGCGAACGACGACGACGACGACGAGGTAAACGACGATGACGTCCCAAAAGTCACTCTCGGGGTCGACCTCCCGAGCGGAAGAGATGGTCGCGTTTCTCAACGACAGTTGGACGCCGTACCACGCGGTGGTCGCGACGGCGAAGCGGTTGCTCGCGAATGGCTTTCGAGAAATCTCGGAAAAAGACCGGTTCGACGGGTCTCGACTCGAACCAATGGGGAAGTATTTTTACACCCGAGGGTTGTCCTCCATCGTGGCGTTCGCGATCGGCGGAGAGTATGAGGCCGGGAACGGGTTCGTCATGATTGGCGCGCACACGGATTCGCCGTGTCCAAAACTGAAACCGAAAACGAAAGTTGGAATTCATCCTCAGACGGACGCCATGCAAGTGGCGGTACAACCGTACGGGGGCGGGTTGTGGCACACCTGGTTTGATCGAGATTTAGGCGTCGCGGGGAGAGTGGTTTTGAGGGACGAGAAGAGCGGGAAGGTGGAGCATCGATTGGTGAAGATTGGGGAACCAATTTTACGCGTGCCAAACTTGGCGATTCATTTGAACCGGGATATCTATACGGAGGGGTTTAAAGTAAACTTTCAAACGCACATGGCGCCGTTGTTAGGAATGAAACAGAAAAATGAGAAGAAGGAGGAAGATGAAGCGACTACTGATGCTACTACTACTACTACTACTACTAATAATAATCATCATCATTCAGAGTTTCTCGAGAAACTGGCGAAAGCGTTGAATTGCGACCCGTCCTCAATTCGAGATTTCGATTTACAGTTGTGCGACGTGCAACCGTCGCAAATTGGCGGTTTGAACGGCGAGTTTGTGTTATCCGGGAGGCTGGATAACTTGGCGTCCTGTTATTGTAGTTTAGCGGCTTTAATAGAAGCGACGACGGAGGAGAAATTGAAGAAGGAAAAAGGCATACGGGCGTTGTTGCACTTTGACCACGAAGAGGTTGGGAGCGCGAGCACAACCGGAGCCGGAGGGTCGTTGACGGATGAGTTTGTCGATCGCGTGACGAGCGCGTTTGGAAACGGGGACGCGGACGCGTTGGCGACGGCGAGGCGGAAATCGTTCTTGGTGAGCGCGGATATGGCGCACGCGGTGCATCCAAACTACGCGGATAAACACGAACCAGGGCACAAACCGAAATTTGGTGACGGCGTGGTAATCAAGCACAACGCGAATCAGCGGTACTCGACGGATGCGATCACGTCTTTTATGTTTAAAGAGATTGGCGAGAGACGGATGATTAAATCACAGGAGTTTGTCGTGCGTTCCGATTTGGGGTGCGGGAGTACTATCGGACCGATTTTGAGCACGAGAAGCGGCATTCGAACGGTGGACGTCGGGATGCCACAGCTTTCCATGCATTCTATTCGCGAGATGTGCGGGACGGAAGACACGACTTTGTGCGTGGAACATTTTAGAGCCGTATACGAGGACTTTTTCGAGATGGACGAGAAGATGATCGTGGATGGATCCATAGGACAATTGTGCCGCCCGTGCGATCGATTTGAATCTTTGCCGTCCGTCGGGGGCGTTTCCTCCCTGGGAGAGGAGATGGAGAAAAAAATGTCCCCGCGAACGTATAGTTGATTATTGTCATTCATAAATACAAACAAAATTATATTTTGTCAACTCTCTACTTGCTATTTGCGTCTGCGTCTACAAACTGCCTAACTAATCACACAGCACCCATCTTTTGCCGCGTTGTTCTTCAGCGTATCCGCGTTCAGACTAAAAGCGATGACAGAAATATCATCCATTGCTTTGCCGGAATACGCTCGGTCGTCCCAACTTAACATACAAAGTTTCTTGGACCCCTTTTCAGCGTCTGATCCTGAAATAAGTGCTGCTTGCTCGTTCGTTCGCGTGTCCCACAAACCGTCGCTGGCGATAATGACCATGGCAAAAGTATCGTAATCAAAACTTAAGTTTGTCATATCAGGTAAAGGAATCATAGAACGTGGAGAATTTACATCGCCAATCGATCTGGACATGCCATAAGACGCTCCCGATGGACTAAACAGACGTACATCCGAGAGTTTCGAACCAGACGGATCGTCGGAAACGAATTCGCCGACGAAAGAGATTCGCTTGTCTGCAACTTGATACGTGTTTGGATTCTTCGCATTTTCGTCCCCATCCGCTGCTTCGTCGCGAGTAGTATTACGCACATCATCATCTTGATTATTCGCTGCTAACTGAGACAATTTTGAAGCTAATATTACGTTTACGTTTGCCGGTATGTTATCCATGAACGAGTGGTCCTCTTGCAACGACGACGAGGAGTCGTCGTCGTCGTCGTCGCTTTCGTTCCCTTGTTCTACTCGTATTGCTTGTTTCCGTTTTCCACCCCTCATGCTTACGTCTCGACTCGTTCCTCTCGAACTTCCTCCTCTCGAACCGCTTGGTGAACGCATGACGTGTTCTAAATTTTGAAATCTCGCGTACGATTCGCTCCCGTGAAGGGAATCGTAGTGTCCTCGAATTCTGTCCTGTTCCTCCAGCGAGTTTGGTTTGTGATCTTTCGTGGCAAAGACGACTTCATTTTTCGCGTTCTTCACCATCGCCCGGGAATCTCCCAGGTTTGCAAACTTTAAAAACACTCTCTTCTCGCCAAACTTCACGAAACACACGCACATAGTCGTCCCGCTCGTCGTGTTTTCCTTAATCTCCTCGTCCAACTTGACGCACGTGCGTTCGATGGCTTCGTCCAAAAACGCCGAGAACCCGGTCGTTTCCGACACCGGCGCGTTCGCTTTATCCCGCGAGTACTGTCGATTTTCCACCATGGACCAAAAGATATCGTTCAAGCGCGTCAAAAACAGTCTCGAACACCTCGCTCCCGCCTCTTTCCCGCAGTGCGAATCGAACAAAAGAAAGCACCCGTCGCACACGCCGTCTATTTTTGACAGGTGACAATACGCGTAGTCTTCGTTCTTCCTGCTCGGAATCATCGAGATGGCGTACTCGAGCTTCCCGCCAATTTCGGGAGAGATCACGTGCGGCGCCTCCGAGAAGTCACCGCGAGCGACCACGTCCGGTTTCGGCGCCATCTCTTCTTTTTTGGCTTTTTCGGATTGTTTTTGAATGTTTTTTTGAAACGTCAACAAGAAAAATTTCCGTAAAAACGAAGAAACACACTCCTTCT
>Ga0066856_10000497_pt1 | contig 14608 bp, 19 predicted proteins | sample ETNtaG_5_FD_65605 | JGI IMG/M metagenome (GOLD analysis project Ga0066856, IMG submission 65605) | Marine microbial and viral communities from oxygen minimum zone, Eastern Pacific Ocean - ETNP201406SV205 | ecosystem: Environmental > Aquatic > Marine > Oceanic | place: Pacific Ocean: Eastern...
AATAACTTCTGGTGTATTCTCTTCTATCATCCACCAATTGATAAAATCATTTAGAAGATCATACTCATTATTAAATTGCTTGTAATATAGATTCTCTTGATGTGCCTTAAATGGACCATTACCCCAAGTAATAATCTCTTTGGTAGCATAGTCCTGAATTGATATAAGAAGTATCTCCTCAGCAGCAGATTCTACATCAGGGAATCCTTGTTCAGACTCAACCTCAATATCAATAGTTACTAATTTAATTTTATTAATATCAAACTTCAATTCATCTGCAGGATACTTCTCTGAGATGTACTGGTATATAAATCTCTCATTACCAAATACTTCAAAACCTGGTACTGGTTCGTACTTCTTTATAAACTCTCTAGTCTCACGAACAGTTCCAGGTTTTACAGGTGCTACAAACTTACCATCAAGTGTCTTATACCTAGTTTTCTTTTGTGACTCACAAAAAAGGGTTGGGTAGAACTTCTCACGGGTTGCGAAGTGTTTTCCATCTTCATAACCACGAACCAAGAAGTTGTCTCCAACCATCTGAACGTTCGTATAGAACCTCATTTACTTTGTCAAACTCTCATATACGTCTAGTATCTTACCAAGAGGTTCTGCAATAGTCAAGATTTTTTCTGAAGAAATCATAAATTCTTTTTGATTTGTCAGTTCTCCCAACCAAGGTTCCAATGTTGCATTTCCATTTGCTTGTGGAATTAAATTAAAAGGTTCAATCAACTTACAATCGGGTTCACCGATGTCAGCACCAATCTCTTCTATCTTAGATATAACTGTTCCACCAGTGTGAAATACAATTACTTGCGGTGTCAATTTTTCATCTGCCATTTAACAGTCCTCACATTCGTCAGTTAGTACAATAGATTGTTCCTGAGTCTCCTCAGTCTCTTGAAGTATGTCCCGTGTATACATTTGATTTAACTCATCGACAGGATCAATAAAAGTTACGATCCAATCTAAAGGTACTGGGAATCTAGTTCCTTTACCTAAAGGAATCCACGGTGATAATCGAATATCAAACGATGCACCCTTAGTTTCACCATCCTCAGATTCTTCAATTTTTGGTGCTGAGGTGTTAACAATACATGGTCTGATAAAGAAGTATCCAACAACCTTATCCTCTAGTATCATCTCTTCAACTTTAGCAATTATTTGCTCACCAGTTTTTATGACACCTAGTTTAATACTCATAGTGTTATGTATTTGTGATTATTATATAGCCAATAAAAAGGGGTGTCAACTGGATTTTGCCAGTACACCCCTTAGCGGCGACGATATTCAATTATATTTATAGATAATTCTTACGAGCATGATGCTCAGGAACTATCTTACCAAGTTCAACTACCAATAGTCCGTCTCCGAATCGTACATCTCGTACTTCGGTATCATCTGTGATTTGCCAGACCCTAGTGAAAGACCGCTGGGCCAATCCTTTATGGACAAACGTTGAATCTGTCTCCTTGTTTTCCTTGATGCCTTCGACATATAGTTTTCCAAACTCCGTATAGACTTTGACTTCATCTTTCGAGAACCCCGCAAGGGCGATCTCCAGTCTGCTTTCGACATTATTCACCTGAACTAAGTTGTAAGGTGGATAATTAGAGTTTGTAGGACTATCCCAAAATTGATTGAGATAATCATCCATACCAATACTGTTACGTGTAATCTTCTCAAATAGTTCTGGAAGATTAGCAGCGTGATATCTTGCTAAGTTAGTCATTGTTCTCCTTAAATAAGCGAGTGTTTAGTTTGTGTCCCTTTCGGCGACACTACTATTTAAACACAGATGCTTAAAATCCTAGTTCGGAATACCCCAAATTTTTGTACAGTAATCCCTAATAGATCTATCAGAAGAGAAGAAACCCGACCTTGCGGTGTTGATAACCGCCATACGATTCCAATTATCCTTGTCCCTCCATGCATCACTTACACGATCTTGAGCAGCAATGTAATCATTAAAATCTGCCATGACACAGAAGGGATCATGATTCAAAAGATTCTCAATTAATGGTTGAAAGACTTCTTTATCACCATGAGTAAAATGCCCACCTTGTATGAGATTAATTGCTTCCCATAATTCTGGACACATATATTCTCGTGGGTTATAACCATTCTTCCAAAGATCACTAATCTCCTCTTCGTTTTTACCAAACAAGAAGAAATTCTCTTTGCCCACAAGATCAAGTATCTCTACATTTGCACCATCAAGAGTACCGATGGTTAAAGCACCATTCATCTGGAACTTCATATTGCCTGTACCCGATGCTTCCTTACCAGCAGTAGAGATTTGTTCTGATAAGTCAGCAGCAGGATATACTTTTTCACCCAGTTTAACACTATAGTTTGGTAAGAATACTACACGCAACTTACCATCCATATCTGGGTCATTATTAATCGTCTCGGCAATACGATTAATAAACTGAATAATTAACTTTGCCATATAATATCCAGGTGCTGCTTTACCCCCAAATATTACTGTGCGAGGAACAAAGTCCTTTCCATTTTTGATCCTAAGATACTGAGCAACAACTTGAAGTGCAAGTAAATGTTGTCTCTTATATTCATGTATACGCTTAACGTGTACATCAAACATACTACTAGGATCTACACAGATACCAAGATGATTAAAGATATGTGTTGCAAGATTATGCTTACCAATTATCTTGGTCTCTGCAAACTTATCTAAAAGACCCCTATCATTAACATCCAATTCATTTAGGATGTCCATATTAGTAACCCAATCTGGACCAACTGCTTCAGTAAGAACATTTGCAAGATTAGAATTACAAGATGCTAACCATCTACGTGGAGTAACACCATTAGTGACATTAGTAAATTTATGAGGCCATAAGTCATAAAACTCAGGCATCAATTGTTTCTTAATAAGATCAGAATGCAATGCTGCAACACCATTCACATGATGAGATCCAACAGTAGCAAGGTGTGCCATACGAACTGCCTTGTTCCCATGCTCATCAATGATAGACATCTTCTCTAACATTGTATCATCACCAGGATACTTTATACGAACAGTATTAAGGAACCTACGATTAATCTCATAGATAATCTCCATATGACGTGGTAGAAGAGATTTAAAGAGTCTAAGATTCCACTTCTCTAATGCCTCTGGAAGGAGTGTATGATTTGTATATGCAATAGCAGCATGAGTTATTTCCCATGCATCTTCCCACTCTAGATGTCTAACATCTACAAGAAGTCTCATTAACTCAGCAACTGCAACAGATGGATGAGTATCATTCAACTGTACCTGATAATGATCTGCAAAGTTCTCAATAGGAATACCTCTCTTATCAAGACTATTAAACATATCCTGTAGAGATGCACTAACAAAGAAGTATTGCTGCTTCAATCTTAATGTCTTTCCTTGGTCTGTACCATCATTAGGATACAATACCTTGGAGATAGTTTCAGAAGATACACTCTGTTCTACTGAACCAAGATAGTCTCCAATATTAAATGCATAAAAGTCAAATACATCTGTTGCATCTGCTCTCCATAATCTTATTCTATTACAACTGTTGACTCTATATCCCAACTGCAATACATCATATGGTACTGCAACTACTTGCTCTTCAGGAACCCAACGGCATCTATAATTATTATGATCTGATACATAATTCTCTACTCTACCACCAAATCCTACATGAACAGATTCATCTGGATAAGATAATTCCCAAGGCCAATCTCCATGCAACCAATTATCTGTAATCTCTATTTGTTGATTATCTCTAACTAACTGTTTAAAAATACCATACTTATATCTGATACCATATCCAGTAGAAGGTATCTTCAGAGTCGCTAAGGACTCCATATAACACGCTGCAAGGCGACCTAAACCACCATTACCTAGTCCAGGTTCCTCTGCACAATCAAGAATCTTATCTAAGCACTGATCATAGTCTGCTAGTGCTTCTTCTGCTTCCTGCTTAATACCTAAGTTTAAAAGATTATTATTGAGTTGTGGTCCAATTAAAAATTCTGCGGATAGATAAGCAACTTCCTTCTCATTAGAACTTTGGTTATCTAACCAATAAGACATCATCTGATCTCTTACGGCATAGCACAGTGCCATATAGAAATCATGCTTACTAGCATTGTCTGGTCTTTTACCTAACGTGTAGTAAAGACGATCATTGATACCATTATTAAGTAGCGACATATTTTACGATTAGATAAAGGTATTATACTCTATCTATTCAGAAGTCTCCACTTTTTTCTTAGAACCGATGTTATATTTTTGTTCCAAGATCCAATCACCCTTATCTTTGTATGCCAACACCTTAATTTGATTTAGAGGTGCAACATCTACTATAGACTCTGCACTAACTACACTAATCAATCCCCAATCAGAAAGGAGACGAGCAATACGATTCCGACGTTGAACATCATTAACAGTAAGGTTAGCATGTTTACCATCAAGAGCAAACAGTTCCTTAAAATGTGTGATATAGTACCGACCTTGCTTATGAAGAATGTGGCAAGATTGATATAATTTCTTTTCTTTGCGGGATGCTACCCCAATTCTTGTTAAAGTCTCTCGGACTTTTAAAAAATCATCTGGTTCGTTAAGCATAACTTCCACCATCATTTCAGGTTTCCAGTTAACTTGTGGTTCAATAGTGCTAGTAGTCACGCCACTCCTCCAATGTCAAGTCGTTGTTTAATAAATTCGAGTTGTTGCTTAGACAAAATATTCAACGCTTGCATTGCTTTTTCATTACTATATCCATAGTATTGTTTAACAAGGTCAAGGTTACTAATCTTATCTTTTCGCATCCACGGAGAGAATCTCTTCCGTTTCCTCAGACTATTTAGATAAAAACTATATTGCATATCCTTATCTAAAGATGGATATTTGTTCATTTCATTAGCAAAGATAATGCAATCTAGATGTGCAGATAAGCATTTGTTAATAATATAGGGAGGATAATCTTTAATCGCATCTGGATCTTCTGTAAGATTCTCCTTAGTCTGATTAATTGAATTTAACCAGTCCTTCAATTCAGTTTTCATTTTAAAAATCTGACATTACTGCATTAACGCTAACGACTCTAGCGTTTGGATTACGTGCCAAGGCAACTTCCTTTGCCTCTTTATAATCTTTTGCATAGACATCCTCAGTAAAGAGTTGTCCAGCAACGTATAGTTGTACTCTACATTTCATTATTCTACCTCCGAACTAATAAAAGTAAAACCATCATTCTCTTGATCAACTTGATCATCTAAAAAAGCACCTGTCTTTGGATTACGTTTGCTTTGAGTTGTGTTCTTTAATATCTGACCACCATAACCAATGTTCTGTCTTAATGTATCAGTCTTAGCATCAGTAGCACGAGTATCATTTCTACGGGTTTTCAACTGAGATATAATTCCACGTTCATAATTAAACAAAAGAAGTTCTTTTCTTTCCTTCTGATTCTCCTTATAATCATTAGTAGATCTCATAGTATATGTTAGATCATATTCCTGTGCTTCATACTCACTACTAAAACGATTCTTAACTAACATACTAGAGTTATAAGATATCAATTGATGAGCACATGTTTTCCCACATGCCTCAGCAAACTTATCATGATCAAAATCTTTATGCATTCCACCCTTCTTACCATATAAGTTATCCTTAATATCATAAGGAGGATCTAAGTACATAAAACAATCACCACCTTCATACATCAACTCATCATAATCTTTATTTGTAATCCTCCAAAACTTAATCAGTTCTTGATAGTCATCTAATCTTTTAATTCCAGCGAGGGAGAAGTTGGATTTGCTTGCCTGAGCACTGAAGGAGGAGGACTCAGATAGACCGCTAAAAGAGCACTTATTGATAATATAAAAATTAACTGCCCTGTCCAAGGGGGTAGCTTCTTTGTCATACAAATCCTCCTTTGCTTTTAAAAATAATTCCTTTGCCTTTTCCTCAGTCTTATTAGCATTCTTAATCTTAACTAATCTCTTCCTCATCTCCACACCATCTACTTTCAACTGTTGCCAAAAGTTTGCTAATGGTTCATATAAGTCATTAACCCAAATCTCTAGATGTGGAAACTTCTTCGTAATATAAAGAGCAAAAGATCCACCACCAAGGAATGGTTCACGATACTGCGTGTACCTACTACCAATATCTAAATTGGGTAAGAAGACACTCATCTTCTCACAAGCACGAGACTTACCTCCAGGATACCTGAGAGGTGTCTTTAGTAAATTTGCTTTGCCCTTAAGATGAAAGACTTCAGCTTTTGTATGTTGGTGTATCGGCATAATAAAACTTGTTCTATGATTATTTAGAGGATAGTCTCTAGAGAATTTAAAAGTTCCCTAGCAGTTATCTCCTTCTCACTAGGTTCAATTCCCTCAGCAAGCATTGTATAATCTCCTTCCAAAAGTTTAAACGTTGCACCTGCACCGTCACACTCGGATCTAGAATATACAATATCCCATGTGGTAACACCTATAGACATCTTCTTAGTATCTACTAAAAGCATATACTCAAATGTCTTTTTAAGATCTTCTCTTTTCAATTCATTATTCTTCTTTTGTCCTGGTCTCTTATTGATTAGAACAACTCTTTTACAAGACCCATTCTTATTAAAAAGTCCAAGACTACCCTTCATCTCATAAGCAACACCATTGGTGTCAAAAAAATCCTTACCATCCTCATGATCTCCAACATATGTTAGTTGACCACCAGAATGCTTCTCAAAGGATTTCTCTTGTAGATAAGTCCTAAGAGGACGGAAGGCATTAGTTTTTAATTCTGGAGTATTAGTTGCATCAACACATCCAAAAAAACTATTCAAATCACAAAGGTTAATATCAATCATTAGGGAACAATAATACCGTCTTGGATACTGTCTGGTTGAACAATCTTACTAAATTGATTCTTGTAATGATCCACTACTTGATCAGCAGCATTAGAAACATAAATCACATGTTCTTGTTTAACTGTAATATCTGACACTGGACTATCCAGTAGAGGACACCAAGAAGCAAATCCTATATTGCCATCCTTAGTTGGAACTGCAACAATTGCACCACGGAAGGTGATTGTATTTTCATTTTCATCTATAACATCCGCTATGATATCTTCGGATGTAGATAAGCGAACGATCTTTACGTTCATGTCATTTCTGTTTCTTGCTTCAGTCATTGGAATTCGCACTCACACATTAGTTCGGTTAATGCCGCTAAGAGATTAATCTCTTGATCTGCAACAAACGCTATCTGATATTGATACTTTGCAATAATCAGAACTGCGGCAGGTATGCTGCTTGGTACTAGAGAACCGTACATACAATCATAGATTCTCCTAAGGATAAGAGCAGGATCATTATCCAGATTCTGGACTACCCATTTACGGACTTCCGTAAAATTCTTAACCTTTAAATTTTTTACTAGATCTTCAGTCCTTACATCCCCAAAGGTTGCAAGTATTGCAGAATCTATTGATCCTCCAACGGAATATCGTTGACATTCGTTGAGGACTCTTCTCCAGTCGGGGAAGTGTTTGTTGATGAGTTCTGCGAGGACTTTCTTATCAGCTTCAACCCGTTCTGTGTCCAAGATGGATACAAGTCGTTTGAAGAATTGTCCAGCGATTGCTGGTTTTTGTTTTCCTGTGATTGAGAACTCGATGACTGAGCATCTCGAATGGAGGGGCTCAATGATTTTGTTTTTGTAGTTGCAGGTAAAGATGAATCTACAGTTGTTTGAGAATTCTTCGATACTTGCTCTGAGAAGGAGTTGTACATCGGATGTTGTGTTATCTGCCTCATCAATGATGATGACCTTGTGCTTCGCCTCCGAAGACAACGATACAGTAGATGCAAAGTTTTTTGCATTGTTACGTACCGTGTCGAGGAATCGTCCCTCGTCTGATCCGTTAATGACATAGAAGTCTACTCCCAATTGGTTGCACAGTGCCTTAGCAACTGTTGTTTTACCACACCCAGCAGGGCCAGATAAAAGTAAATTAGGTACTTCACCCGCTTCCAAAAACTCAAGAAAAGTTTTCTTGGTTGCTTCTGGAAGGATACATTCTTCAATAGTCTTGGGTCGATATTTCTCAACCCAAAGGAATTCATCCCTCATAATTTCTCAATCTCACATAATAAGGTGCTAGAGAATGAGTACTAAAGGTATCATCTTTAATACCTCTCTCTAGATTTAATTCTTGGAGCATGCCCCAATCATCAGTATCCCCGATAAGGATCTGAACCCATTCTACACCATCTTCAAGCAATTGCACAGCTTTGTCCTGAGCATCTGTCCAATCATCATATTCATTTTCACTTGTGATGTTCCTAGGATAGGAATCATCTTGTCCGCATACTTTGTACATGATCATGTGGGTTCCAGTGTCTTATGACACCAGCAGTAATAAAACAATTAGTAATAAGATAACTGACAAAGATAAAACTACGAATAATACAGACTGCATTATCGTACTTTGCAGTTTTAGTATCCTCGAAACTTCCCAAGGCATACTTCCAAATCCTCCATAATTTAATCATTTTTCAATCAACCCATCTAAAGATGGTATCTCTATTAAGTCACGATAATCCTCGTGAAGTTCACATCCAACATAATCCCTATTTAGAGACCTTGCAACCCTAGCAGTTGTACCAGAACCCATAAAAGGATCTAATATAATATCACCCTTTTGACTACCTGCCTTTATACATGGTTCAATAAGGTCTGGTGGATACACTGCAAAGTGAGCACCCTTATATGGTTTGTTAGTTACTCTCCAAACAGATCTTTTATTCTTTGTTGGATAACTTTTACTCAACCCAGTGTGAGGGGATAGACCAGTGCCAGCATTATGATACTTACCTTTACTACGATCCCTAGTACCCCAGTCTTTCGCTGGTTCTTTAATTGCTTCATTGTCATAATAATATTTTTTATTCTTACTGAGTAAAAAGATATACTCATGTGATTTGGTACACCTATCCCTTACTGACTCTGGCATTGGATTAGGTTTATGCCATATGATGTCCTGTCTAAGATACCATCCATCAGCACGTAATGCAAAAGCAAGCATCCACGGTATACCAATTAAATCTTTTTCTTTTAATCCTTCTAATTTGTTACCACGTTTATTGCATTGTGTTGGTAAGTCTTGATTAGTTTTAGATACGGTTTGTTTGGGATATGATTGACCTTTACCAGGTCTATAGTTGTAATAACTATCACCAATATTAACCCATAACGTGCCATCATCAGTTAAGCAATCTCTTACCAAACTAAAAACTTCGACTAAATTTTTTATGAATTCTTCTGGTGATTGTTCTTGACCTATTTGATTCTCTTCTCCACCATAATCCCTAAGACCATAATAAGGCGGTGATGTTACACACATCCTCGCCTTATCGGTGTGAGACGCAAATTGTTTTAAGGTCTCCCTACAATCCCCATAGAGGATAGTATTTCTCATTATTCGTAGGATGAATCAGGTTCTAGTGCGATGAAGTATGTGAGTTCATAATCCTTACACTTAAACCTAGATAGAAGTTTTGATGATACAACAACCTCATAAGTACCAGGTATGATCTTAATGTTCTCTACTTTAAAGTTAAATACAAACTCCTTATCAGTCTCACCAACTGCAATAGAGAAGTCGTTAGAAGTATCATTCTTCTTATCTCTTGCAACAATTCTTACTGCACCAGCATGACCAATAACTGATAGATCAGGTAACTGATAAATTGCTGCTGCTTTAAGTAAACGATCTAACTGCTGTGTATTCAATTCAAAAGATACGTCCTCAGTAGGAAGATCTAAATTCTTATCTGGAGGTGTAACTATTACACTAGGATCAGCAAAGAAGTATTTGGATCTCATCCTACCTTCTTTAATAACTACATGACCATGATTCTCAAAATCCAAGTCTGGATTCTGATGTAATCCCATACCGTTAAGGAACTGGTTTAAATCATAGATCCCAAAATCTTTTGGGAATTCCTCATTCACTTCTGCTTCTGCAAGAATATTCTTCATTACAGATATTGTGCGAAGTTTGCTACCCTCTTTAAAAAGAATAGATTGATTGATGTTGCTAAAATTCTTGAGCAGATTGATAGTCTTATCAGAAAGTTTCATAACGAGTGTTAGTATAATCAGGTTCTTTAGTGTTGCCACTGAAGTAATAAAGGAGCAAGCAATAATGCATTGCTTTTAGGATGTCTTGCTTTGCAGTTCCCTTCTTATCATAGCGACTCAAATACTTAAGTGCATTAGAGCGACAAAATGATTCTGCATCCCCTACCGAGTGAATAAGATCAAGGGTTTGAGTATCAGAATTCTTATTCGTATAATGTCCTCTATAAGTAGAAGAAACATAATCTTTAAGATCTGCAATACCTTTATCCTCTTGGTATTTGTGAGATTTGTATTTTAAATCTGGTTGAGGTTTTGAATCCTCATATTCAGTTTTATCTTCCCCAAGAAAAGGTGTGTTAGTTGGTAGAGTAAACTCTACAGTATCTGCCACACCAGTAGGTGTATCAACACCAAAGGTAACTACATCTTCACCATACTTGTCAAAAGAACTAGTGTCAATGTTAAGAGTCTCTGCTGCACCAACCATGTTATCTACTTGGAAGTCAACTGCAGATCCATAATCAAAAGTCGTACTCGTATTAATATGATGTGCTATTTGATCATCATTGTCTGATAAAGGATCGGTAGCAAATGGATTTGGCATATCACCATTCCGATCATAATCATAATAATACTTAGAATGCTTTGGTTCAGGATTAATCAGATCATACTCATCACTCTCTTGGGGAGTGATGGTATTTGATTGTGGTTTTGGATCATACTCATCACTCTCCTGTGGAGTCACTCTATTCTCATCACCCATAGTAGAAGTCATACTTTTCTCCTAATATTATATCAAGGATTCGTCTTCTTGTCCATCTTCTGCTGGTACAAAGTCAGGATCAACTTTGTCATAGAGTTCCATGAAGGACTGCTTAGTCTCATCATCAAACCTATTAAGACACATCTTAATTGCTTTCTCTTTGTTATTAAAGATACTATACGCTCTAATGATATGTGTCAAACGACGAGTTGATATAACTTCATCAACACCACCATCATAGAATGTCTTACGAATGATGTCTGCCCAATCTACAAGACGCTTACAGAACTCAGTATTCTCACAAGGTTCTCTGCTATCTAAAAGTTGAATACCAACCTCTACTGCCTTTGCAGTAAGGATCTTATGCTCAGTAGCAGGAACAGGATACTGTTGCTCAAAGGTTACACAGAATCTCTCTAAGAATGCTTCATTAAGAACATTAGTTCCAATAAATCTTCCATCTTCAGATCCCTTACCTTTGGTGTTAGCAGTAGCGATAATGTTAAAACCATGAGCAGGTTTTACAAACTTACCAATCTTCTTAAGGAATATTCCTTTACCTTCTAGGACGGACTGGAGACACAAGATCTTGTTAGAGGCAAGATCAACTTCATCCAAAAGCAATACTGCCCCTCTTTCGAGTGCTTCGACAACAGGACCGTTGTGCCAAACAGTGCTACCATTAATAAGACGGAAACCACCAATGAGATCATCTTCGTCCGTTTCGATTGTGATGTTGACACGAATTAACTCCCTATTTAATTGAGCACATGCTTGTTCTACACTAAAGGTCTTACCATTACCAGATAGTCCAGTGATAAAAGATGGGTAAAACAATTTGGACTGAATGATTTTCTTTACATCTGTAAAAGGTCCAAACTTAACAAATGTAGCATCCTTATCAGGAACTAAATTTTGTTGAACGGCAGGTAATGCTGCTGGTGCTTCAAAAGCAGTATTTAATTCTTCCACAACTTTAGTGGTTACCTCCAAATTCCATTTACCTTTTGCAACTTTATGCTCTTGTATCTTCTTAGTTATGGTCTGATAACCAATATCGTTCATAGCACAAAATGCTTTAACGTCAGCAGTGGTAAACTCTGTACCATAATTAGTTTTTAAACCAGCGATGACTTCTTCTTTAGTCATTTTAGTTTCAAAGGCCATAATGTAATTGTTGTTCAGTAATCATATTATAGACGCTATTTAATACTTAACTCTTTTAACTGTTCCAGTTCTTCAACTGTCTCTGATAGTTTGTTTATAAGGTCGTTTGCCTCTTCAGTAGTAATGCTAGGTGGGTGACTATGCACACACCTAGCAATCATATCCCATTCTTGTCTAGTAAGCATTATGCAATGAGTTCTACAAACTCACTAAGTACCTTCTTATTTAGACGCTTATCCTTAAGAGAACGGTTAAAATAACTCTTTATTTGTGACTTTGAAGCATCCTTTGCAAGTATGGCAGTTGTGTCAGTTTGAGATAAAACACTATTAGACATTCCAAAATACTTCGTGTATCCATCAACCTTAATAGAGAAACTCTTACTCTTTTTCCATTCCTTCTTTGCTTGACGGTACTCATCAGAATCAACCATACAATAACGACTAAGCATATAACTATGATCTCTTGACTCCATTAAACGAATACCAACAAAGTTAACATCCTTATGAACATCAGTAACATACTTAATCAAAAGTTGACTAAACTCATGGTAACGAGATGGCATCTTATATGTCCTACCATTCTTACGATTACGTAGATAATCTCTATGATGATTAATCTGACATGAACCCATAAATGTATCTGGTTCCCAATGTCTTTGAACTTCTTTATGACGATGTAGATGATGTGCTTCACCATCAGTAAGCATTACAACATTAACCTTCTCCATCTTACACTCTTCTTTGAACGCAGGAATTATCTTATTCAAAGCTACTATTGATTCATTCAATGGTGTTCCAGAAAGTTGTATTCTACGTGGAGTTGGATACTCAGCATAATCTCTAAATGAATGAGCAATTCTCCAAATATTTTTCATCTGAATCTCTAGATCAGGTGTACGTGTATTACTATTAAAGAACTCCATCAATGAGAATCTAGTATCAACACATAAATCACCTTCAATTGGTACATAGTGATCTGGAGTCTCTATAGGACGATGTTCAGCATCATACTCAAGACAATTCCATTCAAATGTAAATGCAAATACCTTAAATGGAATATTTGTCTTCTTACAGAACCAAATTAAATTATAAAGTTGCTTTAAAGTATCCTTCATTACAGTCTGCATTGATCCAGACCAATCCAATACAAATATCAATCCATGACTTTGACCATCAGTAAATGTAGTGACCTTTTTAAATAGATCCTCATTAAATTTGTAAGTGTGAAGTTTAGTACAGTCAAGTACACCAGTCTTAGATGTAGCAGCACGAGCATATGCTGACGCTGCTTTTTTCATCTCAAATTCTTTAATAAGATAGTTAACTGCTTTTTGAGCATCTTTTTTATACTGAGTAAAGGATGCATCAACAGTTCTAAAATCTGCTCTATAGTGCATGCTGTTTCTACTAAGATACCTTGCTGCTTCTTCAGGATTACTTAAAACATCTTTCTCCCAGTCATCCCATGTCTTTTTAATATAAGCATGAACATCCTCATTCTTAGCAATAATAGTGTCTAAGTTTACATCTGTAAAATTTAGATACTCATTTGGGAATGAATCTCTAGATATAAGATCACTAATTTTCTGCCTCAACAGATCATCAGTTTGAACTTCTGGTTCCTTATTATCAGATTCTTCAGGTTTACCATCAGTCATTGTTGGAGAATCTTTTGATTCTTCATTTTTATTTTCTCCTTCTGATTCTTCTTCCTCTCCTTCACCTTTAGTATCACCTTCTTCTTCCTCTTCTGATTCTTCCTCACTACTCTCACCATCTGTAGCAGTAGCAGGTAATCCCATCTCCATTTTTAATGATGCAGCATTATCAGTATCAGAATCTTCTTCATCTTCCTCTTGTTCTTTTGCTTCTCTACAATAGTTGTATAATACTTCTGCTGCATGCTCTGCTTCTTCAAAAGTCTCTGAAGCACCAACAAGATCAACAATCTCCTGCTCTTGTTCAGTGAACCATATTGCAAGGAATGCTCCAATCTTATAATGTAGATTTATTTTATCGGCAAGAGTAAGATCATTAATATCTTCATTAGCAAGATTAAAGAAGTCATCTTCAAATAATATTTGATAACCATTTCTAAATGTTTTACCAAGTCCAAGATATTTACGTTTCATCAATTTCTCTATACGAGCATCTTCAGTTACATTAAGGAATGCCTGAGGAACATTTACTTTAGGATCTCTATTAGGTGTGTATAATGCATGTCCTACTTCGTGACCTACCAACATATCATATACAGCTTCATCTGCCTTCTCCCACATAGGAAGTGTTAATACACGAGTCTGAACATTAAACGCAGCAGTTTCAACATCCTTGTTCTCAATGATTAGATCTTCAGTAGCAAGTAATTTTGCTAGGGTTCCTTTGATTTCTAAATTGACAGACATGGACTTTTTAACTTGTTATACACATTATAAAACCCCTTCCGTGGGGAAGAGGTATTAAGTAGACGCTTTTTTAACTGTCTACGTCGTTCTCTTGCACTGCGTAACGCTTGAGGTTTAAGCGTTCGCTTCGG
>Ga0066856_10000500_pt1 | contig 14572 bp, 3 predicted proteins | sample ETNtaG_5_FD_65605 | JGI IMG/M metagenome (GOLD analysis project Ga0066856, IMG submission 65605) | Marine microbial and viral communities from oxygen minimum zone, Eastern Pacific Ocean - ETNP201406SV205 | ecosystem: Environmental > Aquatic > Marine > Oceanic | place: Pacific Ocean: Eastern...
TATTGGATCTTCTAACTCTACTGCACCTGGTGCTCATAGATTAAAGATATCTCTTACATTAAAAGAATTTGCACTTGGTGCAATTACAGATAAGAATTTTATTCAACTTCTTACAGTTTCAAGAGGAGTTGTACAAAAGAAAGTATCTCCATCAGATTATAATCTTTTAGAAAAAACTTTAGCACGTAGAACATTTGACGAAAGTGGTGACTATGTAGTAAGAGATTTCTCTATTGATATTAGAGAATATGCTCAAAAAGATAATAATCAAGGAATATATGCTGTAGACGAATTTGGTCTTTATAATGGCCAATCAGCAAGTGATGCATCTAGGAAGATGATTGCTAGTGTTGGTCCAGGTAAAGCATATATTAAAGGATACGAAATTGTTAATAAAGAAACTAAGTATCTTGAAGTTAATAAAGCAAGAGAAAGTCTTAGTAGTGATAATGTAGTTTTAAAAACAAAAGGATTACCAACATTTAGTGTATCTAATATATTTGGTAGTGTTCCTTTAAACAAAGAAGGATCACAACTTACTGCATATCCTGATGTATTCTTATACTCTACATTTAATGATGGATCTATTGGATTGAATGGAACAGAATTAGCAACTGATCATAGACAAACTCTTAATAAGAGAGGAACTATATTCAGTTCTAATGATGGTGTTAAGACTATTACTATTGCTATTACTAATTCTACTACAACTATATCCTCTATTACAGATGGAACTTTTGAAAGTAGTCTTGGTACTCTTTATATTGTTAAGTCAAGAAGTGGTGGTGGAAGTCCAACTGCTACAAGTTCTATAACATCATTAGCATATGCTAAAGTTAACAAACCTCTTGTTAATGCATCTAGTTCTGTATTCTACTTAGAACTAACAGTTAAAGGTTCTAAAGATGAATTAGAATTATTACTATTAGAATATGATTCAGGAGATGGAAATAATCTTAGAAAGATATTCTTATCAGCAAGTGATGCAGAAAATGATAATAACGAACTAGGTTATATTGTAGATTATGGTGAAACAATTACTCCTGTAATTGGTAAAGTAAAACCAAGTAATTTCTATCTACAAGAAAGAGGATCTGGATTCAATTCTGATTCTGATATTGTTCTATCCAAAGGCCGTCTTTCTGAGGGTACTGCTGCTTATAATAGTACATTTGCACTATCATACTTTGATCCTTCATTCTTTACTAAAATTTTATTAGAATCTATTCCAGTATCAGGTTTTGATGAAGGTAAGTATGTCTATGGTATTAATAGTGGTGCTTATGGTGTTGTAGAAGGAGCACCATCTGGTGTTTATACTACTGGTAGAATATTATTTGTTAAAACTTTATCTGGTAGATTCCAATCTGGTGAAACTATTAGAGATGAAGGTGGAGTAACAATTAAGATTGCTAAAGATAATACTATTTCACACTTTGTTGTTCAAAATAGAGGTGTTGGATATGCTGATGGTGTAACTATTCTAGTTAATGGAGTTGAGTATGATCCATCTAAAATTCTTGTAACTAAGAATGCTTCTGGTAATGTTATTAAAGCAGAAGTTGTTAATAGAAATGCTGTTAATGTTGAATATGCTCAACCACCAGTTATAGCTGCTAAACAACCAAGTGGATCAGGTAATCCAAGTACTGCTGCGGCCATCGTTCCTGTTTTAAACAGAAATTCAGTAACAACATATACACCACAGAATGTTAAATCTGTTGGATGTACATATGGTTCTGGAAATGCAAATACATTCAGTGCTGACATTGTTATTGATAGTCAGAAATACTCTGAAATTAAGAGTGTAACAGATTTTACATTCTTTGGTAGTAAAGGATACAACTTTATTGAATCTACTAGTTTTAGTGCTGATGCTTCTCCTCTCTTACAACAAGGAGATCTCGTTCAGTTCTCTGATGCTTCTAATACTTTAGTTCGTGCTGTAGTTCAATATTCTACAAAACAAGAAGGATCTGCCAAGACTCGTATATATCTTGATATAGCACTTCCTGGTGATGTAACCAATACTAGTATTGTTCGTTTACGTCCTAGAGTAAGTAATGCTAACCAAGGAACTTTACTCTTCCCAACAGGAAGTAAGCAAGTAGAAAAGATTTCTGCTGGTACTGAAGATAGTAAGATTAAGTACTACTTCCGTAGAGATTTTGTTACTACTGCCTCAACATCTGGTGGTACAGTAACATTTGCTGCACAACTTCCATTTGGAACACAAAGATTCGCTACTTTCTCTGAGAGTAATTTCATCATCACTGTTTTGAACAAAGGTGATGCAACTTCTATTGCAAATGGAGATATCATCTATGTACCTACTGATTCAGTAGAAGTAACTTCTGCTACAGACACTGCTAGTGGCCTTACTTCTGGTAGTATTAGTCTTCAGTTACCATCAACTTATTTTGGAAGTATTGCATCTAATGGAACATTCCCAACATTGAAGTTGACTGCTACTCTTGAAGTAACTAATGCTAAACCAAGATTAAAGACAGCAATTAAGAATAAGAGGATTGTTATTGATTCTTCAGGTGATCGTGTAATTCCATTTAGAGGAACTAGTTACGATACTGAAGTTGTGGAGATTTTATCTTACTCAGATGCATATAAACTAAGATATGTTTATGAAGGAACATCATCACAACCACCAGAAGTTGATAGTGCGGGTAATCTTATTACTGGTACTGACGTTACTAACAGATTCACTTTTGATAACGGACAGAGGGATACAGTATATGATGTTTCTAGAATCGTCCTCAAGCCAGGATTTGAACAGACAATAGGACAATTAGTAGTTGCTTTCGATTACTTTGAGCAATCACAAGGAGATTTCTGTACTATTGATAGTTATTTACATGAAGCAGGTGTACCACAAGATGAGATACCTAGTTTCAACTCTTCAGTTCATGGAATAGTACAACTTAAAAATGTTATTGACTTTAGACCAAAGGTAGATAACGATGCTATTATTGCTGGATTCCAAGATGTATCATCTCTAGAGAATACTGCTGGCCAATTTGCTGGTGCAGGTTCTGTTATTGCATCTACTCCTGCTCCTGATGTTGGATTAGAATATACATTCTCATTCAGTCAGGTTCAGTACTTAGATCGCATTGATGGTGTCTTCCTTAACAAAAAGGGAGAATTCCTAGTAAAAGAAGGAAACTCTTCTCTGAACCCCACTAAACCAGATCTCATAGATGATGCTGTACCATTGTTCTATGTTTACATTCCTGCTTACACAACAACTAGCAAGGATGTAAGAATTACTCCAGTTGATAATCGTCGCTATACAATGCGTGACATTGGTAAGTTGGAGAAACGTATTGATCGTTTAGAATATTATACAACATTAAGTATTCTTGAACAGCAAGCATTAAACATGCAGGTCAAGGATGAGATTGGTATGGATCGCTTTAAGAGTGGATTCTTTGTTGATAACTTTGAGGCACATAAAGTTGGTAATTTACCATCTTTGGATTATAATTGTGCTATTAATACACAACAATCTGTTTTACGTCCTCAATCAAAAGAAGATTCTGTATCTTTACGTGAAGTTAATACAAGAGAAGATCAGAGATCTGTATCTGGATATAAGAAGTCTGGTGATATTATCACACTTCCTTATTCACCATTGACTCTATTAGGAAATGATTTTGCATCAAAGACTTTAAATCCAAATCCATTTGTTGTTATTCAATATGTTGGAGATAGTGAGATATCACCAAATGTTAATACATGGTATGATCAGAGTATAGAACCATTAGTTGTTGATACAAATACGAGTTTATATACTATTTTCCTTGCTAAGGAAGATATTAAAGAGAGTTTCTCTAGTTTACATAATTCATTTGTAGTTAACTGGGTTGGTACTGCACCATCATTTAGTTCAATCAATTCTTTAGGTGGAGTTAATACACAAGAAGCTCAGTCATCAATCAACTTGGCCTCAGTATCAAGTTCTTCCAATATCAGTCCTCAAAACAATGATGTTGGTAAAGGATTGCAAACTAAAAATGTAAGAGGAAATCTTGTATCAACTGCACTTCAGTTCTTTGCTAAGAGTACTCCTATACAGTTTGCTATCAGGAGACTTAAACCAAATACTAAGATAAATGTTTTCTTAGAAGGTAGAAATGTTAATCGTTGGGTAAATCCTGACCTTAGATTTACTGGTATTGCTGGTAATTCACTTTCAGCATTCAATGGTGAAGTTACAACTGATGAGTATGGTAATGCTAGTGGAATATTATTACTTCCTGCTGGTGCTCCTCCAAGAGAAAATGCTACTTGGACTGGAGATGTTGATACAGTTGATTATGATACTTCAGCAGAAGAGATAAGAATCACCACTGGTGCTAAGACAATTAGATTCACTTCAAGTGCAACTAATGAAGATAAGGCCACAGTAGATACTTATGCTGAGGTTACATATTATGCTACAGGTATTCTTCCAGAGAATCCATCCAGTATTGTTTCTACAAAACCTGCATACTTCAAGGCAAATGAAGGTGTTCAGTTAATTGATAGTAATACAGATAATCCAATAAGACCAAATCCTCTTGCTCAGACATTTAAAGTTGAGAATTATGATGGTGGTGTTTTTGTAACTGGTGTTGATCTATTCTTTAATAAGAAGAGTAGTAATATTCCTGTAAAATTATACTTAACTAATGTAGATAGTGATAAGCCTGGTAAGAATGTAATTCCTGGAACAGAGAAGACTTTAACACCAAATACATTCCTTAAGTGTTATACAAATGGAAATGTATCTGTATATAAAGGAGAGAAAGTAACTGGATCAACATCTGCTGCTACTGGACCAATCCTTAAAGTTATTGATAAGAATGGTGTTGATTTAGTACCATCTGCTTCTGGTAAATTCTCATTAACAAACGAACAAGTTTATACTTTTGTTCTTGATAATCACAATGGACGTTCATTCCAACAGAATGAAGATTTAACTATTCCTTCTGTTACATTAGCAAATGCTACTGATGGAACAGAATTAAAAGTTACTATTGCTAAAGATAGTGGTAAATTATCTGATTTGAGAATTACTAATCCAGGACTCAATTATGATAGTGCTATTTTAACAATAGAAAGTCCTCAACTTCCAGGAGGTTCGGTTGCTACAGCACGTATAGAAGTTTCTGGTGGTAAGATTTATAATGCAGAAGTATCTCTTAATGGTTATGGATATACAGAACCACCATCTGTAGTTATTAAAGGTGTTGGTAATGGTGCAGGTGGATGTGAAATAGAAACATTTATTGATATTGATTCTCCAGCAGTGAGAATGGGTGTTTCAATTGACGAAGTTGGTGTTACCAATTCAACAACACCTACACACTTTGCATTTGATTATCCTGTATATTTACAGAATGATACTGAGTATGCTCTAACAGCAGAGACTGATTCTGTAGATTATGAGATGTGGGCCTCTAGATTAGGGGAAACCGACATATCAACAAGTACAATTATCACAACCCAACCTTCATTAGGTTCGGTTTACCGATCACAAAACGTAGATAACTGGACAGAAGATATATTTGAAGATCTTAAGTTTAAAGTTTATCGTGCAGAATTTGATATAACAAGACCTGCTGAATTGCTTCTTAAGAATAAGAGTCTAGGTTATGAATTACTTAATAGTAATCCATTTGAGACAAATGCTGGTGCTAATACTAATGCTAGTGCTAAGTTATTCAAGAATAACAATAGTGTTATAAAAGTTCATCATAGAGATAATGGATTTGAAACTGGTGGTAGTTCTTATGTATTCTATAGGGATGCAAAAGAGACTGCTGGTATAACCGCAGATATTCTTAATAATACTTTATTCCAAGTAACTAACTCTGGTGTTGATAGTTACAATATTACTTCAACATCTAAAGCAGCTGGAAATGCTATTGGTGGTGGAGATGTAACTTATGCTAGTTACAATAGAAAATTTGAGACTTTATATCCTCAAGTAAGTTATTTGACATTTACTGGAACTAAGTTAGATAGTTGGGTTAAAACTACTAATGTAATTCCTGTAGATTCTTTAACAAATAATTATACTTCTTATTCTCAGACAGATTATGAGAAGACATTCTTAAATGAATCACATTATTTCACTAATCAGAAGTTTATTGCTTCTAAGATTAATGAAACTATGAATAATGTTGATAATTCATTAGTTTATAAAATGCATTTATCATCTACTGTGTCTCATTTGAGTCCAGTTGTTGATCTTTCAAGTGCTTCTGTTATAACATCTTCAAATAGAATTGAAAATGCTAATGGCCAAGAAGATAGATTTGGTAGAAGAGATCAAATTATTGAGTTCTTCCCATTATATACTTTCCAACTTGCGGGAAATGGTGGTACTGGTATAACAACCAATCAGACTATTCAAGGAAAAACAACAAAAGCAACTGGAACTATTGCTAAAGTTGATGGACAAACAGTATGGGTAAGAGTTAAGACAAGTCAATTCTTCCAAAAAGGTGAAGGTGTAGAACTTGCTAATCAAAGTTCATTAACAAATGTTACAATAGATAGTAGTCCATCACAGGTATTAGCAGAGATTGCTGATGCTGCTACTGTAATTGCTCGTAATCCATCTACTATTACTCAAACATATGATAATTTGATTACTGGTAGCACAGTTATATGGAATAATAAAACTCAAGAGTTAACTCTAAGAGTAGATTCACAACCAATTAATGATGATTTCACAGGAAGGATACAAGATAATGTTCTTTTCAACAGAAATGCTGATGTAGCATCTCAACTTGCAGATATTTTCCGCGTAGGTGATTTTGCAAAATATCCAAATCAACCTGATGATGAAGCATATTTCTTAGAAATTGGCAAGATAACATATACTAATGGTGTTGATTTTGTATCTGAGAATACATCTAAGAATAGTTCTTCTACTTCTAAGTACGTAACTAAGGAAGTTTCTATTGGTAGTCCTGCAACTGCTGTTGATGTACGTCTAACAGCAAATGTGAAGGATGTTTCTAATGTTGCTGTCTTATACAGATTCAAGAAAGCATCTAGTCAAGAGAACTTTGAGGATATTGATTGGGTATATTTCAATAATTCTGGAGAACCAGATAGTCTTGAAATAGCATCTAGTGAAAATAATATTTCTGGTGTTGTAGAGAAACAATCTTCATATCAAGAGTTGAAGTTTAGTGTTTCTGATCTACCAGAATTCTCATCATTTGCTGTTAAAGTTGTCATGAAGTCTGTAGATCCTGCATATGTACCTAAGATTCAAGACATAAGAGCAGTAGCATCTTTCTAATTCCGCGAAATGGACTATTTGAAGGTTGATGGACATGACGGTCTCGTTAGAGATGTAAACACAGGTGCCATCATTAATCAGGACGATTCTGCAATAGAGGCAAGGAGAAAATCCAAGCACCTAGCTTCCGCATTAGAGGACATAAATATGTTGAAGAATGAACTCTTTGAGATTAAGTCCCTACTGCGAGATCTAGTAAATGCCAGCAATTAATATAGCGAGAACCGATACCCTTGAAATGCAGAGGGTAAAGGTCAACGACATCGCTTCACAACTGTTTAACGTTACTTCTGGAGGAAGTGATCTACAAGCAGGTAACATAAAATTAGGAGATGGTACAGTCTCCAGTCCTAGTCTGGCCTTTACAAACGATCCAGATCTAGGTATATACAAACAATCCAATGGTGTATTTGGATTTGTTAGTAATAGTAAGAAATTATCAGACTTATCAGAAGGAGCAACGAAATATTATAGGGACTTCGTTGTTGAGAAGAATAGTCTAAACTCTTTATATGTTGCTATTCAAACTGCTGGTAATAACTATGATGCTGGATCATATCCAGATGTACCAACATTAGGTGGTACTGGTGATGGTGGTTCTCTTTCCGTAACTGTTGCTGGATTTATTGGAACTATTACTCAAGGTGGTACTGGATATGTTCCAGGTACATATCAGGGTGTTTCTGTAGGTACAAGTGGTTCTGGTACTGGTGCTACTATTGATTTTACCATTGATGAAATTGGTGGTGTTTTAACTAATGGTGGTGCTAACTATCAAACAGGTTCATATAGTGGTGTTGCTCTTACTGGTGGTACTGGTTCAGGATTGGCAGCAGACATTACAGTTGATTCTTGGACTACTAATACTACTGGTGGTACAGGATATCCAGATGGAACTTATAAGAGTATTCCATTAACAGGAGGAAGTGGAGCAAATTTCCTTGCAAATATTTCTGTTAGTGGTGGTGCTGTTCAAGAATTTGGTGCTGCTGGAGGTAGTGAAGTTATATCAGCAGATGCTGGTTATGCTATTAGTGATCAACTCACAGGAACTCTTCCCCTTGCAGGTACACAAACATTTGTAGTTAAGGCCGCTAGTGGTAGATATTACTTTGATGGTAAGCAAGCTGGAAACTTCAGTCTATTCAAAGGAAAAACATACGTATTCAATCTTAGTGATTCTACTGCTGATACACATCCAGCATTCTTTTCTACTACAGTAGATGATACCACTAGTATCATAGGTACTGGTGATGGTGTTACATATACACTTGATGGAACAGATGTTTCAGAAGCAGATTGGCTTGCAAACTTTACAGGATCTACAACTAAGCAAATAACATTTGTAGTCCCTGCTGCTCCAAATACACCAAATTTATTCTTTAGTTGCAGTCAACATCCAGGAATGGGTGGAGATGTAACATTAACTGATCATTCTGTTGGTAACGGATTAATAGTAGAATTAACTAATATTGGTGGACTTATCTCTGCTATTAGTGTTACTAGTTCAGGTGATGGACAATATACTGCTGGTGATGTAGTATCAGTTGCTGGAACAGATCTTATGTCTGCTGGTGACGTAGGTGCAGGTGTAGTAGGTTCTGGATTCCAATATACTCTTGGTGCTAACTTTGGTGCCATCCTTGCTATTGATGATTATTCTGCATATGGTTCAGGATATGCTATCGCTGATACATTAAATCTCCCATCTGGTACTACTAATGTTAGTACGTTTGCAAGAGGAGAAATAGATCTAACTGGACCAGGTACTACATTCGTTTCTACTGGTGCTATTGACACTTATAACCTGACTGGTATTGCTGCTGGTAGTGCAAACGCAACATTTAGTAACATAACTCCTAGTGGTGGTTCTGGTGCTGGATTTAATGTTACTGTTAATGTCATATATGCTGGAGGTAATGCATCATATGATTCTATTACTGTTAACAATGCTGGTACAGGATATCTACCATCAGAACAACTTTTAATTACTGGTGATTTACTTGGTGGTGCTACTCCAAACAACGATTTAACTATTGCAATACAGACTGTTGCTGCATCAAACCCACAGATTACAGTTGCTTCTACAACAGGTATTCAAGTAGGTGATACTGTTGATATTATTGCTAATATTAACAATACTGGACAGGTTGCTGCTGGTACTGTAGTACAATCTGTTGACAATGCTACTCAAATAACATTATCAATTTCACCACCTACTCCAGGTGATGCTGATATTAGAATTACTAATGCAAATTCAGATTATCTAACAGTTCCAGATTCCTCCTTAATTGGAGTTGGAATGAATGTTACTAAGGTAAGTGGTACTGGTGATATTAATGCTGGTACAACAGTTCTTGCTATAGTAAATGCCACAACTGTACAAATAAATGCTGCTCCAGGTACTGTTGGTAGTGTTGTAGTAAGCTTTATTCCTGAATATGGAAATGGATCTGGTTTCGAGTTTACTATTAGTGAACTTGGTGTTGTTACTGAGGTTGCTGTTGCTGATGGTGGTAATGGTTATACCAAGAATGATATCTTAACAATTAATTCATCTGATTTAGTTCAACCAGAGATTTACACAGTAACCAATACACAAGTTGATCAGGTAGTACCAAGTTCTACTATTGCTGCTGCTGCAATTCAAGTTGGAGATAGTATAAGAGATCCTGGTGGTGCAATTCAGGCAGCAACTATTACAGCTTCTTCTACAATAGCGGCGCAGTTAAATCAGAATTATCTTGCTGTTGCTTCAACATCTTCTGGAAGTGGAGTTAATGCTAAGTTTGATGTTTTCCGTGATCTCAATGGTGCTGTTCTTTCAGCAACTGTAGCAACTGAAAATGAAGGAATATTTTATGCTATTAATGACGTAGTTACTATTTCTGGTACTTTAGTTGGTGGTGCATCTCCTGCGGATGATATTACCTTATCAGTTAGTAGTGCAGGTAGTGCAGGATCTGCACAAGTTGTTAGAAAAGTTAAAACTAGTGGTGGTAACATATCATACTTCATTATGGACCGATTTGGTTTTAATGCTGGTGGATATTTTGTTAATGAGAATGCTCCAACTACAGCATATGGTATAACAAGTGCTGAGACAAATTATAGTTTCTGGATTGATCCAAATACAGGAACTGCATTATATCGACCTCCATTAACATTCTATGCTGGTAACTCATACGAATTCAATCTAAACAGTGCTACACTTGGTGGACATGTATTTGCTTTGAGTTCATTCCCTGATGGAAGATGGGACAGAGTAGATAGCCTTAATACAACATTAGTAGCAACATCGACTACAATTACAGTTGGATCTACAACTGGCCTTAAGGTAGGTATGATTGTCGAAAAAGTTCTTGGAGATCAAGGAGCTGGTACTTTTGCTGCTGATACAAAAATTGCAAGTATTACCAATTCCACGACATTTGAGCTAGATAAACAGCCTTCTGTTGGTGGTGCAGCTGAATTTAATGCTTTTGGTGCTGAGTATACTGATGGTGTAACTAGAGTAACAACAGCAGGTGCTGAATCATTAACGATTAAAGTTACAGAAAATACTCCAACACTATACTACTATTGTAATGTTGATGATATTCAGCATGTTAATGAAGGTGGTGAGAATGGAGAAGAATCGCAATTAACAGTTAATCTCAGCAACCCCAAGACATTTGGTAGTGGATTTCAATTATTAGTTAGTGATGTTGTTATAGAAGAAATTATTAAAGGTGAAGTTCTAACTGGAGCATTCACTGTTCAAGATATTATTTCAACTGATGGTACTATCAATAATGGTACTGTTGCTAATCTCAATAGTTCTGTAGCAAAAATTGCTGTTTCATTAGAAACTCCATTACTTACTGCACCTCTTACTGTTGGTGCTGTTCCTGGAACTAATCTATCAATTAAAACTGATACCAATAAAGATATTGAAGTAATAACTCAAAACTTTAAGTATGGTTTAGACATAGGTGGAGTATTTACTCCTAAACTAACAATCGCTGCTGCTACTGGTAATCTAGAGGTTGCAACAGGTGGTTATGTAAAATCTGATGAGTTTAAAGCAGGTGATACTCTAAAGATTACTGGTGCTGATGGAACTATTAGTTCATTAGGTTCTAATGATCTTGTTATTAATCCTGCGATTGGAAGGATTGTAGATATAACTGCTACTAGTGGTATTGCAGTTCCTGCTGGTGATACAGCATCTAGACCAGGCCCTGCTATTACTAAGGATGGTGTTATTAGATTTAACACTACTTCTAATCAGTATGAAGGATATCACTCTAGTACAACATCATGGTCATCTCTAGGTGGTGTAAGAGACCTAGATGGAAACACCTACATGTTGGCAGAAGAGACAGTTGGTGCTAATGATAACACTATCTGGTTCTTTAATGATGATGATAATACACTTAAGGTAAGTCCTTACTTCCTTGAGTTTGTAAAAATGAAGAAGATACGTTCTGTGAACGTACTTGCCCCTGCATATACTGAGTGGAATGCTAACGCACCTGTTGCTCAAGGAGTATATCTTAAGTGGTTAAACAACTTATACGAAGTAACTGCTGCTGGTACTACTGCTACTACTGGTAATGAACCAGTACACACAAGTGGTGCTCTTGCTAATGGTACTGCTACATTAACATTCTGGGGATTAGGTGTTGCTCCATTAGAATTTGATGATATTGAAGAACTTAGAATTGGTCCTAATAAGACATGTCCACTTGTTATTAGTGGAGATTTGAGACTACTTGGCAATGAAATTTCAACTGATATTAATGACTTGAATATTAGACCTAACTCTGGTAAGAAAGTTAAAATTGATGCTGCTACTTCACTTGTAGTTCCATCTGGTAATACTGCTCAAAGAGGAGTTGCAGAGAAAGGTTCTGTTAGATATAACACATCCACACTTCAATATGAAGGATTTGATGGATTGAACTGGGGATCATTGGGTGGTGTTAAGGACGTTGACCAAGATACTTACATTGTTCCAGAATTAACTGCTGGTGGTGATGAAGATACTTTATACTTCTACAACGCTGGTAATAACTCATTGAGATTAACTCAGTCAGCATTTGAGTTTTATACAGTTGATACTATTGTTTCTGCTACAAGTGACGAGTTTGAGATCACTGCATCTCTATTCACATTTGATAATGCTGCTGTAACTCTTGATAATACATCTACTACTAGAACATTCCTTCATAGTTCTAAGCAATATTTTGATCTAGGTGTTTCATCTGGTGTATATACAGATCCAATTCTCAGACTTGATGATCAAGGTGATGTATATCTAAACACAGGATTTGGCACAGGTAACTATAATGGAGTTAAGGTCTTTGATAGTGATCTTAAAGAATTTGAGTTAGCAGATTTGAGAATTGTTTCTGAGACTGTTACTCTTGTTAAAGGATCATCTAATAGTGGTAATTCTGTTATCTATCCTACTGCAACTGAGAAAGGTGCTAAAGTGACTGTTGTTGCTGAGAACATATCAAATGGTGCTAGAGAGATGTATGAGTTTGGTGTCATAGATGATGGAACCAATGTTATATACAATGAATATGGTAATTTAAGAAGTGCAGGAGAAATTATAGTACCTACATGGGAAATGACAAGTAACAGTGAGGTTAGACTAAATATTGATTTAGGAGCTAATGTCCTAGCAACTCATACTGTTAAGATAACAGTTGTATCAAATATTACTAAGAAATAAAAATGGCAGTAACAAAAGAACAATTAGATTCTAATGGTGGTTTTTCTATAGGACAAACTACATTATTTGATGCAGATAGAAATGCAAAGAATTTTCATACTTTACATTTAGAAAATTCTAATTTTACCGATAGTAATTCGACTAGGTATATTCTAAGAGGATTGAATACTGCTGTTCTGGCCTTAGATACTACTGCTGGCCAGATAGTTATTAATAGTAATACAGTTAATTTTATAACTGGACATATTCTTTGTTGTAATCCAACAGGAACAGTTTATTCCGCAAAGATGGAAACAACTGTATTCTGTGATAATGTTGGAAATACAAATGTTCTATCTACTATGACCACTGTGATTAAGGATGATATTCCTACTGGTCAGACTTGGGATATACAACCTTTAGGATCAACAAATAGATTTAGCTATACTACAACTAGAGCAGGTACAACTGCTACATTAAAATGGGTTGCCGTTACCGAAGTTATTAGCATTCAGTGGAGTTGATTGCTAAATATATCTGAGGATATTAAAGGCTTGGAGTAAGGCGACACCATGAGTTTTAACATCAATTCCGATAAGGAGAAAATTAGAGGTTCTAAACCCGCCCTTATCGGTGATAATGAAGCAACAATAAGAGTTGGTACTGGATCTCTGGAAAAGGAGATTATACGTACAGAACTGGACACTACGACTGGATTACCGCGTGTTGGTATAAACAGAACTGGACAGAGAGTTAATAACATTAATATCACCAATGGTGGTTCGGGATTCACTGTTCAACCGACTGTTACAGTTGAGGCTCCTCCAGTAGCAGGAGGTATTCAAGCACAAGCTTCCGCGTTTATTTTCAATGGCCAAGTTGTTACTATCGCCGTTAACAACCCAGGCTTAGGATATACAACTGCTCCAACAGTTACTATTGAAGGTGGTGGTGGTTCTGGTGCAGTTGCAGAAGCTGTTCTTGACACGGTTGATTATGAACTTGACGTTTCTGGTGCTATCAGAACATCAACTTCTATCATCTCAGATACTGCAAGAATCCTCAACCTTGATATTGATAACTTTGTTACTCCTGATGCTAATTTCAGAGCACCTAGTTTAAAGACATATCAGAATAATACTGGTATACCTTGGTCTCCTAACGTTATTCTACAGAAGGATGCATATAGATATTTTGGTGCTAATGTTTATCAGGCAATAAATGCTGGACAGACTGGTGCTGATGCTCCAACACATAAAGATGGTATTGTACTGAATGGTGAAGTTCAGTTCAAACATATTGGTTTCCATGCAGTTGATAGTGAAAGATTTGGATATAATGAAACTGGAGACTCTGGAATATTCCCAAGATCTATTACACCATTACTAGGTGATAGATCAGATAAAGTTGCAACTACAGAATACGTCCTCAACCTAGCAACGAATGACGTTGGTGGTCGTATTTACGTTTCACAACAGATTGGTTCTGACCTTAACGATGGTCGATCTGCTGTAAACCCCGTAAGAACTATTAAGAAAGCATGTCAAGAG
>Ga0066856_10000504_pt1 | contig 14530 bp, 14 predicted proteins | sample ETNtaG_5_FD_65605 | JGI IMG/M metagenome (GOLD analysis project Ga0066856, IMG submission 65605) | Marine microbial and viral communities from oxygen minimum zone, Eastern Pacific Ocean - ETNP201406SV205 | ecosystem: Environmental > Aquatic > Marine > Oceanic | place: Pacific Ocean: Eastern...
ACCTCCTGTTGCCTTGAACCATGGCTGATTGGACTTCATATCATCCATCATGACGCTTATATCGGCATTCAAAATCACTGAATTAGGAACATCCCCTGTTGGCATTTCAACATCTCCTGTAGTGCAGGCTCCGCATGAAGCAGTCAACAAATCATCAGTAGGCCTATTACGCACGTCTCCAAATATTGTTACATCATGTCCTTCGACTGAAACTGAATTTACCTCTCCTCTGCCTTCGCATAATATATGTCCATGTGCTAAATCTCCTAAATCCATAGGAGATGCTAGTAATCTTACTACAGTTTTGTTATTACTGAGCAATGTAATAATAGATTCTTCTGCTAATTCATCCATTTCCGGTACAGGAGCTTTTCCCCCAAGACGGTGAATCGGCCTCTTGACCATGAGACTTCCTTGAGCAGGTACACATTAGTGATTGCCATAATGGGTTTTCATTCAGGTCTGCTGATATCGAAAAATTCGAACTGTAATTCAACTAATTCAGCAGATGATTTTGCTTCTTTATATGCATCGAGTGGCTCTTTATTCAATATGAAAAATTGCTCCCCCCACCTAAATGCGCCGAGTAATTTACGAGCCTGATCTTCTTTTCCAATTAGATAAAGTGAGGCTGCAAGAGCCTCTGCTGTCGTCATTTTTCCTGGTTTCCCCCAGTTAACTGGATTTGCAGCCAATAATAGAGGTAACATTCTCCCCTTAAGTTTGGTCTTTTTCATAACCTGAGAAACCGAATCCTCAATCTGAGCCCATGAACAGTCAAGTCCGACCAGTGCGCCACCTTCTTTGAGTAGTAGTTCATGATCTTCAGGACCTAATACCTTGCCACATAATGGCTCTAGTATAATCCCTCTCTTGGGCAGTTGGTTGAACCTCTCGTGTAATTTCAGATCACCCCTGCGGGATAATCTGACTGCAGTATTTTTCTTGGGATCGTCTTGAGCTAGCCAAATGGCATGCACGGGTATTATTTGATCCATATTCATTCCTTACCGCCTAGTAAGAAATCTCCAAGAGTGAGTCCACGGCCATCGCCAGAATTGACGTGTCGGTTTTGGTCAGGAGTTACGTCGACCATTAATGTGATTCCAAGTGTACGTTCTAGTTTTCTAATCACCGAATCTGTGGGTCTTTTCCCCGATTCAACATTACTGATTATATTGACCTTCTCTGCCATCTTACGGGCTAACTGATGTTTGTCCCACCCTTTTGAATTACGTGCTTGAGATACACGCTTTGAGAAGTCTGAAGCTAATTCTTTCTCTCCTCTTAGCATAATGTCCTTCCCCTTTCGGCCTTGTCCAGCATAGCCACCAGAAGAGGGGGGAGGTGCATTCCTAGCCTTAGAAAGACCAGGTGCGACTTTCTTTTCATCTAGCCCCATCTTCTCAGTACAACGTTTGCAAGCCTGAACATCTGCTTTTCCCATCAATACTGAACGAGTACTAACTTTCATTGCTCCACATAGTTCACAATCTGCCATTTCGCCACCAGTCCGTTGTTGTGGCGGTGCTTCATCAAGCCTTCGTATACAAAATTTAGATGCAAAATACACGGATAGTTGAAGAAGTACGGGCATTGGACAATAAACATGGGGACCGAAGTTGACAAAGGGAGTATTGAACCTCATGGCTCCGAAGACAGTGAATTGAAGGCGTTAGCTATCGATTTCAAAAATCTTCAAGATGAGGCACAAAGACTCCTTACTGAACGAGTTCACTTAGAAAATGACTTGGCTTCTGTCAAAAAAAGGGCTAGCCGTTTAGATGAAGAGGTCCGTATACTGAAAAGCCCACCATTGATAGTCGGGCACCTACAGGATGTTTTGGATGATGAAAGAGCGATTGTTCGATCATCAAATGGTACTGTATTCCAGGTTTCAATAAATCAACGAATTGATCCTGATAAATTAAGGCCAGGAACTAGAATTGCATTGAATCAGGACACACTGTCTATCATCGAAGTACTTCACGATGCATGGGACCCTATGGTGTCTGGGGCAGAAATGGTTGAAAATCCTAATGTCGATTACGATAGTGTTGGTGGCTTAGACGAACAGATACTACAAGTTAGAGAGGCTATAGAATTGCCTTTAGAAAGACCAGAATTATTCAAAAAAGTAGGTATTCAACCGCCTAAAGGCATTCTCCTCGTAGGCCCACCTGGCTGCGGTAAAACAATGCTGGCAAAAGCAGTTGCAAGTCAAACCGAAGCATCATTCATCAGGATGGTTGGCTCAGAATTAGCACAGAAGTATATTGGCGAAGGTGGAAGAATGGTTAGAGAACTATTTTCTCTTGCCAAGGATAGATCACCTGCAATCATTTTCTTGGATGAAATTGATGCTATTGGAGCAAAGAGACTAGATTCTGCAACCAGCGGTGACAGGGAAGTGCAGCGAACACTGATGCAATTACTAGCTGAACTGGATGGATTTGATGCATTGGAAGATGTGAAAATTATTGCAGCCACAAACCGGCCGGATATTCTTGACGATGCGTTGTTGCGACCTGGACGTTTTGACAGAGTCATTGAAATTCCTTTACCGGATGAAAACGGCCGTAAGACTATACTTTCAATCCATTTCGATAAGATGTCAACATCTAGAATTAATGTTGGTAAAATTGTAGAACTGACCGAAGGGTTCAGTGGTGCTGAACTTAAGGCTACAACTGTTGAAGCAGGTATGATAGCCATACGCGAAGGACGTTCTAAAGTTAAACAAGATGATGCAATTACTGCGGTTTTACGGATTAAAAAGAAACGTGAGTCGAACGGTATCACTGCCTCTCCTGACGCACTTTACGGCTGAATACTTCGGGAATGTTCATCAGTCTCCTTCGCAGGCATTTCACCATGTCCAACAGGATTGTTGAGTGTGTGCCTAATTTTTCAGAAGGTACAAATCTAGATGTCATCAAGAAGATTAGTGATTCAGGTAGGGGTGTTGACGGTGCTAGAGTATTGGGGATTGAGCCAGATAGCGATTATAATCGTACTGTTCTCACAATTGCAGGAGAACCAGATGCAGTGCTTGAATCTGCTTTTCGTGTAATCAAGTCAGCTTCTGAAAATATCGATATGCGCAAACATGAAGGCGAACATCCGCGTATAGGTGCTGTTGATGTTTGTCCATTTATCCCATTAGAAGGGGTAACAATGGATGATTGTGTAGAATTATCTAACAGATTAGCAGAAAGAGTTTCCAGCCAACTTGGATTATGCACATTCCTCTATGGTGCAGCAGCAAGTTCTCCAGATCGGGAGTTATTATCTGATTTAAGAAAAGGACAATATGAAAGTCTTGAAGATAGATTGCATAATGGTGGTCCGCATTTGCCTGATTTTGGGCCCATGGAGTGGAATGAGAAGACTGCTAAGTTTGGCGCAGTTGTAATAGGAGCAAGAAAGATCCTAGTGGCATACAATGTTAATGTCGATGAAGTAGATGCTAGGTCTGCAAAAATGGCGGGGTCATTAGTACGTTCATCTGGTCGTTTGTTAAAACATGACGATGGTAAAAGGACTAGGATACCAGGAATGCTTCCTATGGTTCAGGGCATGGGTTTGCCACTGGAATCACACAATATATCTCAGGTATCTATGAATCTTAGAGATGTCTCAATCACACCAATGCATATTGCGTTTGAAGCTGTAAAATCAATAGTTAACGATCATGGAGTTCAGACTTGTGGCTCTGAATTAGTTGGGCTAGTACCATTATCTGCAATGCTTGAGGCGGGACGTTGGTATTCAACAGGAGATGTTAATGATGAAACTGAACTTGTTAATGCCGCCATTATCGGTTTAGGCCTCGAATACCTTGGACCTTTCAATCCTAAAGAACGAATAATTGAATGGGCACTTGATAGTGGGGTGGAAGCATGAAGACACCTTGGATGGAGATGACAGTTAGAGACTTCCAGTCTGCATTAGCATCATCCTCACCGACACCTGGTGGCGGTACTGCTGCAGCAATTGCTTTGGGTCAAGCATCTGCTCTAACCATAATGGTATGCGATTTAACATTAGGTAAAGAGAAGTGGCAAGATGGCTGGGGTGCAGCAGAATCTGCATTGTCTACATCTGTTAGTACTATGTCAAGAGCGGGGTTATTGGCTGATGAAGATAGTGATGCATTTGATGGAGTTATGAATTCATTCAAGTTACCTAAAGAGTCTGATGAACAAAAGTCTGCAAGGAGGCAAGCGATTAGAAGCGCAACTCTAATTGCAACTGAAAAGCCATTTGAAACTGCTCAATTGGCACTAAAACTCCTTACAGTTCTACCCGAATTAGCCGCGTCTGGAAACGCTAATGCCGTTTCTGATGTAGGAGTTGCAGGTTTATTGGCTAGTGCTGCATGTAAAGGAGCCTTGTTCAATGTAGACATTAATCTTGATAGTCTGCCAGAAGATATGGCTGTAGATATTAGGAAAGAAGCCCCTAAAATACAGGATGAGGCAAGAATTCTATCTCGCAAAGTAATGGATGCAGTAAGAGATAGGCTTTGATCATCTAACTTGAGACCCTGGTGATATTTCACCATCTAAAGTAACTAGAGTTACGCCACCTTTACCATCATCCGCGGCCAACATCATTCCTTCACTCATTACTCCACGTAACTTACGTGGTTTCAAATTAGCCACGAAAACGACTGATTTGCCCATCATCTGCTCTGCAGTATAATATTCCTTAAGACCAGCACAAATGGTTCGACCATCTTCTGTTCCGTCGTCAATAGTGACTACGAATAATTTGTCAGCGTTTTCATGATCAGTTACATTCATGATTTTGCCGACTTTCAATTCAACTTCCATAAAAGTTTCAAAATCTAGGTGTGTTGTTCCTTCTGGCATTATTATTTCCTCCTTCTTCTTATTTTTCTTACTACCCTTAACTGCGTGTGTCGGGTCTGAATTATTATCAGAATTATCGCTGGCTAAGTCTTGTTCTTGAGCGAGAATCTCTTCCAGGTCAAGTCTCTTGAACAATGGTTCTGCTACATCGTCGGACCATTTGAAATTAGTACTCCAATCGATGGACGATTGCCAAGAAATTTTTGATACATCTCCTTCCTCGCCCAAAGCCTTCCATAATTTCTGTGCACTAAATGGTAGGAATGGTTGGGTCATAATCGATAGGAATCTAGAGATTCGCCAGCCGAATGATAGTTTAGCCATTGAGACATTCGCTCCTTCTCCATCTAGGTCCTTAAGGTACTTCCAAGGAGTGGCCGATTGTAGCATCTGGTTACCTAATTGTGCTGCACGCATCACATTACGCAGTGCTTCTTTGTAACGATGCTTTTCTAAACTCGCTGTAATTTCATTGTGTAAATCTTCGAGTTTAACCATTTCTTCATTACAGAAACTAAGGTCTTCAAAGGATTCTAATCCTCTGCCTTGAGGAAGCCTAGCCCCGAGTGTAAGAACACGATGGACAAAATTTCCGTAGGCAGCAATGAGTTCGGAATTAATTTTTTCAACGAAATCGGGCCAATTAAAATCAGTATCATGATTTTCTGGCATATTTATCGACAGATAATATCTCAGTGTATCCGGATCAAACCTTTCTAGGAATGATGGCAGCCAAACAGCATGTTTTCTGGATTTTGAAAATTGCCCACCTGCTAACATCAGATACTCCATTGCAGGAACATTATCTTCTAATTGTAGTTCACCCAGGATTGGAAGAGATGGCTTATCATTAGCTGTTAGGCCTTTAGATGCATGATTAAGACCCATAATCAAGGCAGGCCAAATGACAGTGTGGAATGGAATGTTATCCTTTCCTAAGAAATACAAATGGCGAGGTTTTCCTCCCTGCTCATCTCCCTTCCACCATTTCTCCCAATCATGTTCAGAAGCATATCTTTCAGACCATAGTTTCGCGCACGAATAATATCCTTGCACTGCCTCAAACCACACATAGATGCATTTCCCATCCCATTCATTTCCTTCCATGGGAAGAGGGATACCCCAATCTAAGTCTCTAGTAACAGCACGAGGTCTTAGACCCATGTCTAGCCATTGTTTTGTCATAGCCTTAACATTGGACTTCCATACAGATTGGCGTTGATTCGCATGTTCTTCAAGAGCCTCTTGAAACAAGTCCAATCGATAAAAGAAATGTTCTGTATCTCTAATCTCAATAGTTGCTTCAGGATTCATTTTTGACTTTGGATTCTCGAGTTCATGTGCCTCGTATGTAACCCCGCATTCATCACATTGATCTCCTCTGGCTCCAGACTCACCGCAGTTAGGACAATCACCCTCAACGTATCGGTCTGGTAGGAATCGGCCTCCGTCTTCGCGAATCTCGTAATATTGCTGCATAACTTTCTTTTCGAAAAGTCCTGCATTCAACAATGAAATAAAATTCTCTGAAACTATTTTGTGGTGGTCATCGTCACTAGTTCTATTGAATAATGATCCTCCATATTCAACACCTCTAGGATCGACATTAGGTTCCCATGAGCATCCAAGGTCAATCAAAGCCTTCGAGTTAATCGCATGATACTTATCTACAACATCTTGTGGTGAAATACCGTTTGTTTCAGCAGACACAGTAATCGGAGTACCGTGCTCGTCAGAACCTGATACCATCAATACTTTGTTCCCCTTAGCTCGCTCAAAACGGGCTTGTATATCCGGTGGTAAATAGCATCCAGCAACATGCCCCAAATGCAGAGGACCATTTGCATATGGCCATGCGACACAAATTAGGACATGTTCTCCGGTCATCTAGGGTGTCACCTATCCTGTCGGATGCAATGAACTACATGAGTGCTATCATTGTTTCATTGCGAAGACTCAAGAACTTGATGCTATACACACCAAATGGGCCGATTGGCCGAGGATTCGTTGAACCCTATGGCAGATTACACAATGCTTGTCGTTTATGCATCCGTAGCATTGGGTGTATCATTTCTATGTTCTATGCTAGAAGCGGTACTTCTCTCTATGTCTCTTTCACACGTAAGTGTAATCAATAAGGCAGGGGATAAAAATGGTGCCAGATGGGCCAAACTGAAAGAAGATGACTCAGTGAAGCCGCTCACAGCTATCTTGACACTCAATACCATTGCTCACACAATGGGCGCAGCTGGTGTGGGTGCAGAGGTGTCTGACAAATTTGGCGATGACAAATTAACGATCGCTTCAATAATTCTGACTTTGGCAGTATTGTTCCTGTCAGAAATCATTCCCAAAACTATTGGTTCTGCATACTGGAGAATGCTTTCTGGACCTTCCGGACTAATACTATCTGGCATGACAAAGGTATTGACGCCATTCTTCATTCCACTATTATGGTTCAAACGTATGTTACCTAAAGCAGAGACGGCACTAGTAACACGTGATGAGTTACATGCTCTAGCAGACATCAGTGAGGAAGAGGGTGAGTTAGACGAGGATGAAGAAGCGGTAATTCATAATTTATTGGCACTGAGAGAAATTCCAGTAAAGGACGTGATGACTCCAAGAACTGTAACTCTTGCATTTGCTCAAGATTGGACCATTAGACAGGTATTAGACGATACTAAGATTCTAAGATTTGGAAGGATGCCAGTTTATGCAGAAACTATCGATTCTTTGTCTGGTTTCGTATTACGTTCCGATATTCTAATGGCTGCATCTATGGATGAATGGGACAAGGTATTGTCGGAAATGAGGAAGCCATTACTTACGATAAACATGGATGAAAGTGTAGATTTGGCACTAGATCGATTCCTTCAATCAAAAGTACAGATATTGGCTGTTCTTGATGAATTCGGTGGTACCGCTGGAATTATTACAATGGAGGATGCAATTGAAACCCTCTTAGGCGAGGAAATTGTTGATGAATTGGATGAGCATGAGGACATGCGCGAACTAGCCAGAGAACAGGCTGAAATTAGTGAAGAAGAGTGATTATAAGATCCTACTTTCTATCCACTTTATTATCAAATCATCTCTTTCTTTATTCAATCGGTTCTTTGAATGTGTAAGTGATTCAATTAGGTGAGGATAAATTTCGACGTCTTGCTTCAACAACAAATCATAATGAAATCTCCCTAATCTTCTATCGTTAGCAGATTGTAACAACAGTATGGGCACCTTAGGAAGTCCCCATGATGGTATATCGATATCTTTCCATTCTAGTTCTCCGATTTCAGGATGGATTTTCTTGAACCCCTTTAGTGCCCATCTTTTCAATAAAGGTAACATGAACGATATCTTACCTGACATTTCCTCCATTATTGGAGAATAAGCTACCATTGGTGACTCCAACATGATTGTTGAACATCGTTCTTTCCACCAGCCTTGGTGCCTCTCATGTTGCATACCAAGACAAATGAATGCTCCTAGACTGTGCCCAAAAAAATGAACATTTTTTACACTTGAATTATCAATATAAGATAGCATTGATTTTACATCACCTATGACTTTACCAGCTGTCCATTCAGGAGTCGCTGGTGCAATGCCATGGCCACGCATGTCGATGGCTAATGTATGCAATCCCTTTTTTTGAAATATTTTCATTCTTTCAATGAACTTATCACTAGATGATTGCCACCCATGGATGAATACTACAAGATCTGCTTTGTAACTTTGGAAGTTTGAAAAACCATAAACATCTACTCCGTCGTTAGTGGTGTGGACTAGATCCCATCCTGGTTCTGATAGAACGTCACTTCTACTACTTGGGCCGCTGAAAATTATCCTGAGTAAAGATTGGTGAACTAGAATAACAATTAGTAACAAAATAAAGATGAAACCATATGGTAAAAAAACAGCGGCTAGAGATGTAATCAGAATAGATGTGAGAATTGATTTACCATCCCAAGTCGCCTTACGGCGAGGCATATTCAATCCTCAGAATCTGAAGAATCTTCTTCACTAGTAGAATCTTCTTCTTCATTTGTCTCATCCTTGGCTTTGGCTTTCATTTCAGCCTTCTTAGCAGCCTTTTCTCGGCGAGCCTCTTGCCTCTGTTCGAATTTGTCGCCAAAGTCACCTAAACCTTCGAACTTAGCCAACCAGCCGGTCTCACTACCGGTGGAAACGTGGTTTACAGAATATGCACTGAATAATAGGTCAAACATACCTTGAGAATAGTCTGAGTTCTTCTTCAGGAAGAAATTCACAACCCAAATAATTACCATCAAAAAGCCAACTGCAACCCATGTTTTTCCGTTTGAGGTTGAAAAATTGGATACATTAACTGCGATTAATATGAAACCAATCAAAAACATAAATCCAAGGCTGTTATTCAGAACAGCATGTACCGGATTAGGTTTTGATCCACTTGAATTGATATATTTAGTTCGTGAAACGAATTCTCCAATATTCCGGCCTAGCCATATTGGTATTACTAACCAATTCAAAATAATCATCAAAGCAGCTCCTAGGAAGGGATATGTAAAGTCCCCTTCACTAAAGGCGAATATTGACAATGTCCCAATTAGTACACCAAAGTTCCATCCGAAATTAATCAACCAACCGATGTATCTAGGCATAGTCCCAGATAACTCAAAACCTTCTGGAAGGCCTGTCGGTCGTATTTTTTCAGGCTTTTCTTTTCGCGGACTCTTTTTGGCTGCTGCTTTAGGAGTAGCTTTCTTTGCAACTGCTTTCTTAGGAGTTGCTTTCTTTGCTACTGCTTTAGGAGTAGCTTTCTTTGCAACTGCTTTCTTAGGAGTTGCTTTTGCCGGTTTTGTTTCTTCAAGATTGTCAACTTTGTCAAGTAATCCCATATTTTACACCTCAATTATACATTGCACCTATGGTGCGATATGTTTCGAAATCTTCAGATTTTACGAAATCATCTACTGCTTCATCAGGTAGTTTTCCAAGTAATGTGTCAACTACACTAAAGAATTCAGCACGCTCATCGTCATCAGCATCAGCTGGCGATGATCCTACGGACTGGTATATTGCGAAACCATCTGATTTAGAGAATTCATCTATTTCAGAAGCAGACAAGTTCGAACCAAGCAAATTGTCAACAATAGATGTGAATTCAAGGAATAGATCTTCTTCATCTTCCTCCTCATATTCTTCCTCCTCCTCATATTCTTCTTCTTCCTCATATTCTTCTACTTCTTCCTCGTATTCGTCTTCATCGGAATCTGAGCCTAATAATTCATCTAAATCTGCTTCACCAGCGATTACAGCCTTCAACAGTTTCCTTTCTGCCATCAATGTTTCCAGGGATGGCCTTAACTCACGTAAAACTTCACGGTCACCACTTGACTTAGCTGCTTGATACTCGGGCTTAATACGTCGAAGTTCATCTTCAACGGTCTTAAGTTGAGCATTTAATTCAACTAATGTTTCTCCATCCAATGAACCATCATCATTCTCATCTTCTTCGACTTGATTCAATAGTTGAACTGTAGGGGAATCTCGGACTTCTGCAATTTTGTCATCACGTTCATCTTTACGCATTACAATAATATCGCGGTCCAACTCATGACCGAAACGATCAGAATATCTATCTAGAAGGCTTCCAATATCTCCTTGACTTATTCGGTCTATGTGTCCATATACCTGTTGTAGTGGCTTCCCGCTTCTTTTAGCATAAAGCCCAGAATAAGATTCAGAATCATCTTCTGGCTCTACTACTGCTTCAACTTCAGGAGAAGGGCTTGGAGGGAGTGCTTCGATAGCAGGAAGTGGTGTTGGCTCAGGTGCAGGTGCTGCAGGAAGCGGAGCAGGTGCAGGTGCTGCAGGAAGCGGAGCAGGTGCAGGTGCTGCAGGAAGCGGAGCGGGTGGTAATGGGGCACCAGAAGGTAATGGCATGCCCGGAGGTGGAGGTAATGGTAGGCCAGGGGCAGGTGGTGCCGGCATAGGTGGCAAGCCTGGTGGAGTGGGTAATTTGCTGCCAATCTTCCTCTTCTTACCGAGCCCCATACTATGCACCTCATACTAGGTGGGTAGCAATCTACCCTTGAACGTTGCCATTGTTAGAACCATACGTAGTATGGTATTGCTACTTATGAACATAGCCGGGCCCACCCCTTCAAAATCAAGAATGTCGCACCTGCTTCATGAATCTCAAATATGTCACCAATTGATGCATCTATGACGTTGTTATCGAATCTTGCAATGGCATCATCAACTATCATCTCAACTTTTACTTTTTCTTGCCTTGAAAGAGCTATTCCCTCACTAAGGCAATCGAATGGATTTGAACCATCAGGATCCAAGCGCGATAGTGGGAATTCAGTAACTCTCATCCCACTTTTACCGTGTAGTGAACCTGGCCACCTTATCTGTCGCCTAGTATCGATAGTTACGACTTCGTCAGTCTCTCCGGCATTACCTAAAACAACGCTCGTATCTGCGCGAATTAGATTCTGGAAGAGCAACGCATGGTTGTTCAAAGCAGCAAGCCTCCCGTCTAATACGCGACCTCTACGACTAGGTTCTTGCATCAATTCTGCCAATTTTTCAACACTAGTCTTGCCACGAAGGCCCTTCAGACCTTCACGTTCCATCATATCTTTGAGAGCAGCAGTAGAGGATGTTAGTAGTTTAGTATCTCCTTCATGGATGGCATCTAGTTTCTCAACTACCGATTCAATTCCCAAACCAACACGCTTGGCCCAGCCAGTAGCATTAGGTTTCCTGGAACGCTCCAACAAATCACTTACCTCAACCCCTTCGCCACGAATATGGCTTACGATTTCTCGGCGTGACTCAGAACCCAAGTGGAAATATGAAGGGTCACGGTAGTGCAAATGAAACCCTCTATGGCCGGAAAATGTAACTTGAAGGTGTTCTTCTTTGAATCCAAAATCAGGTTCCAAGAAATCATTCCATAGAGACCAAGCTTGTTCTTGAATTACTTCTATCATTCCCGGAAAGTCTCTATCTGTCACACCAGGTAGGTGATCGCCGTCTAAGTCAAAAATCAGATCTGCACCAAGCCAGTGTTTATCATCCATTTTTAATTCATGAGGCTTTTTCCAATATGCCGTTGAATAAAAACAAGAGTGTTGAGGTCTTTCGCAAAGAAATCGACGAACACTATCCATGTCTGAAAATGCTTTGTGGCGCAGAGGCATTCCTCCTCCAAATGGAATAAACATCCATTCTCTAGTTCTTAGACGTGGAGGTGTCCATAACTCTGCAGTACGATAGTACTGAGTGAAACGATGTGCGAACCTTGCCCAACCAGAAATAATGTCACCTCAGATGAAGGTGAACAGTGGAGACCTTTGAATCTTCACTCTTTCCAAAAGCGGGTCTCTCGTTGAATTTCAACAGTGGCTGAACCTGCACCTGTTTCTTCAACATAGTGTTCCCAACAAAAATAATGCTTGTCGTGAACCATTGCTTCGCCAAAAGTAAGTCTAGTGCCACACGCTTTACAGCGAGGGCCTAGTTCGCCGTTTGGTGTCTGTGCGAGAGGAATATGTTCGTGTGGCATGGTACTTACCAGTTGATGCGTAGAGGATGAAGTCTTTGAATGTGGCGTATTACCAAGAGATTTCATCAGCATCATCGCACAATGCTAGCAAATCCAATGCTACTTCACAGGATTCTGCTACTTCTGGTAAATCATCATTGAGAAAACTCTGGAGAATAGGTCTTGCTCGTCGGTCGCCAATAGCACCTAGTGCCTCTGCAGCTTCGTGTCTAACCATGACGTGTTCTGTTGGGTCACTAAGAATCTGAATTAGTTTTGGAACAGCCAATGAATCTTGCATTTGACCAAGAACATAAGCCAGTTCATGCTTCAATAATGCACTTTTAGAAGCAAAACCATCACATAGTGTCTGAACTGCATCAGGCGATCTATTGTTACGTAAACTGAATACAACTCGCATTCTGTGGAACATCTTTTCATTCTCATCAAGCAATATTGATCGTAGAATACTGACATTTGTTTCCTCAGATGGAGGTGCAGGATCTACAGAGCCGTATTCGGATGTCCCCGGAATACGACCTTCACTCATTGTAATCACTCCGTAGGAGCACCGATGAAATTCAGACCATCAACATCAAAATCAGGATCTATTAATCCGATTTTTTGGCCTTCCTTCAAGAACAATCTAATTGATTCTCTACCTTCAGGCTTGTAATCTATAGTTCTGTCATTAACATACATTGTAACAAATTCACGATTGGTTTCGTCATCAATACCACGGCCCCATTTCTTTGCGAATTCTAGTGCGACATCAGGGTTAGCGATTGAATGCTCAATACTCATTTTTGTGTAAAGTGTAACATCTTCCATAACTTCATGTCCGAGATCTCTTCGAACAACATTTCCTCCGAGCGGCATTGGTAAACCGCCGGTTTTGTCATTCCACCAGACGCCTAGATTCAATAATACATCCAAATCATGATCAACATAAGTCAATTGGCCTTCATGAATAATTAGGCCGGAAACATATGTTCCATCTAGAATACGAGGAATTATCTCATCGAATGGTACCACTTCGTACACCAAGTCCCCCCAACATAGTCGTATACCCATGTATGCACTAGTTTTGAGGCCGGGTACTGCTATTGGATTTGACTTTGCAACCTCTTCTGTTACTCCACTTTTTGCAACAACCATTGGCCCGTATCCTTCGCCCATAGATGCGCCACAATTCATCAGCGCGTAATCATCAGCAATATCGGGGAATGCGTGAATACTAACTGCTGATACTTCCAATTCTTTCCGCATAGCACGGTGGTTTAGGGTCTCAATGTCCTGTAATTCGTGTACAAAATTATACCCAGGTGTTTCAAATGCATTTGTAGTCATTGCATGGAACATAAATGCATCATCAGGGTCAGGAGAGTGTCCAATCCTGACAATCATATTTCCGTCTTCATCCTTTGGTAATTTTATATCCATAGTAGCACCTCAATGGCATGCTTTGCCGTATTTCTTTAGCCTCCAATAATTGTATGGCCAGGGAGTGATAAAACCTACAAAAAGCATGATTGGAATAGCCCACCAAGTCAACATAGCTCCTCCAGTCATCAAATAATCTGTAATATTCATTGCCGATTCCATGGCAATCATAGAGATTAATGACATCCCTATTGCTACTTTGAACCCTTCGTATAATCCCAGTTGCTTGGATAAAATTACAGTTTCAAGTGCGATAGAGGTCAATAAACCGTTAATTATTGCTAAGATCATAATACTCATTGTGCTCCATCCCGAATCTGTGAAAATAAATTGGAAGGCAGCAATAGTACCAAAGTCTCCTATTGAACACCCGATTAGACACCACATGGTATTGTAACCAGATTGTTTCCAAACGCTAGTGTCGCTCCAATTAAAATCTAATCCTGCCCCATCCACTGTATAGCCAGTACTCCTAATTGCATGCGACAAAGTTTGCTTATCTATTCCAATTGAAGTTGCAGTGGCAGAGGATTCTTCAAGAGATACTGATGCCGAAGATACGCCATTGATTGAAATTAATGCGTCATGAACTGTCTTTACACAAGATTCGCAAGTCATGCCGCCGACGTTGAGTGTAATGGTATTGGATACCGAGACACTGCCGTCCATG
>Ga0066856_10000508_pt1 | contig 14481 bp, 13 predicted proteins | sample ETNtaG_5_FD_65605 | JGI IMG/M metagenome (GOLD analysis project Ga0066856, IMG submission 65605) | Marine microbial and viral communities from oxygen minimum zone, Eastern Pacific Ocean - ETNP201406SV205 | ecosystem: Environmental > Aquatic > Marine > Oceanic | place: Pacific Ocean: Eastern...
GTACTAATTGCCTCATTAAGAGTCAGTCCTTTGTTCGCGCACCTCACGGTTTGGTCCCACAAAAATTGCAAAGTATCTCGATAATTTATAATTATTTTTTTTATTTCTTCTTGACCTGAAAATGGTGGGCCGTGAGCACCAATCAAATTTTCTGCTTCGAGTTCAGCTAGTTGATCCAAGCCTTTCATCATAATTCTGGGGTCTCGATATTCTTCTCCTCTAATAGCGAAAACATTGAATAAAACTGGCCAGAGAAGATTATTTATGGCGAGCTTTAAATCAGGAAACCAAATTGTAATGGAGTCGGTCGCATCGGATGGGGCGGGAAAAAATTCTACTTTCAAGCCAGCTATTTTTGCTTTTGTCGGCTCAATAAATGTGTGTTTTGGTGGAATATAGCCATTAGTGAAAGGAGCATGTTCTGGGTTTCGAAAAAAATTTCCTAGTCCTAAATTGACAATGCCATCAGGTCCTTCGTGAGGCATGGAAGTCGCGAACTGGTGGGCCAAACCTCTAGTTACTCTGGGTGCAACCTCTCCTCCAAACCTATCTAAGTTGGCTTGAATGCCATCATGTCCCCAAATTGCTAAATTTTTATTTTCATCGACAAGTGTTTGAGTGCCACCAACATAGTGAAAATGGGTATAAATGCATGCAACAACTGGCGCTTGAGTTTCTTTTCTTACTTCTTTTAAGGCTGCAGCCATTTCCTGATTGCTTTCTCCTGTATCTATGCAAATCAAACCTTCAGGTCCCTCTACAAAAGATTGATTGGAAAGACCATTTCCAATTAAAGACCAAGCATTTTCACCAACTTTATAAAGCTTTTTTTCTAAACGCTTGCTGTGTTCCAAAGTTGCAGGATGCGCCAATTGCCCTTTTGAGCCTGTTTGTGTAACTCCCGGCTTGAAAGAATCTTCTACACTCATTACACAAGCCCAAACTACTTATTGCTTTTTGACTTGGAAGAACAACTTGGAGGAAGATTGATCGTAGGATTTTGATCAAAAAAACCAACTGGAATTAGGTGAACTCCGCAATACTCTACAGGCATTACAGGCCAGTCTTCCGGGCGTGGCAAATGTGTTACCCCAAAAGTAAGCCACGTAACCAGATCGCATTCACTTATATTTCTGTCTTTAGACGTAATCTCTTCTAAACCACCCTCTCCAGAATGCATAACTGTATGTCTACCACCCCCAGATCTTTCTTCGTTCTGAAACGGTGTTGCCCAAATATTATGTTTCGCAAATGCAGCTCTTTTTCCCGGTGGAGAGTTAGGATTGGAAAGCAGAGTTGGCGTATTTCCATAAAGTATCTTGTAGGCTGTTGGTAAACCGACTTTATTTAGCCTATTAGGATTTACAATTTTCCATGTACGACTTTTTTCTGGAGCAATATTCCTTTGCGCTTCACTCTCTTTTGTTAAATGCGAAGAAACTGCTTGAAATTGAGTTCCATTTGGATTTATTTCATTAATCGGTAAGGGCTCAACGTCTGTTTCAAATAACTGATTGTCGCCGCCATCTAAGTCCCAATCAATTCTTACATTAAAAAGATGTTGATGAATAGGAGAGGCTAATTCAGGAGAAATTTTAAAATCTTGTCCGGCTTTATGAATATCTTCATGATAGGCGCTTATACCAACCACACCTGTGAGTTTGATCTCCAATTGGATCGTGCCGTCTAAGTATAAATACCAAAATATGCCGTAATCGTAGTTTCCTATGGTTGCAAAGGAACTAACAACAAGACGACGAGACCGTCTTACCTCGTTATAACCCATTTGAGTAGAATCGTTATGTTTCCATTGCACTCCGTAATCTTCTTCGTGAATGCATATTGCATTTTCAATTGTTTCTACAGAACCATCAAAAGCCAATTTGTGTGCATCTAGATAATAAATTTCACCCAGGCAATCGCATCCAAGAGTTAAAGAATTTGTCATCGTACCAAATCCATATTCAGTGCCATCATGAACAGCTTTCCACCAGTGCATTGGATCAGATGAGCCATAAGGCACTACCATGTCTGATAATCCCGCTCTGTAGAATATTGGTCTATCGTTTAAAGAAACTTGATGTAAGGCCAAGCCTTCAATGGGATCAATGGAAGCTCTAAGTTGCCAGCCTTCCCATGAAATTAAGTTATCTTCAACTGAAAATCCAACACCTTCGGGTTGCGAAATGACAATTTCTTTTGGATTTTCTCTTAAAGAATCTTGACCATCTTTGTCATATCTAGCATGAGCTTCTGGAACTTTTTCTACACCATGGTCTTCAATTTCTACAACCTTATTTTCAGTAAGATCGATATGCGCAATCAAGCCTTGGATGGGTCGAGCATAAGCATTGTCCTTTTCACTATCTTTTAAAAAGGATATTGCTTTAAGAGCTCTGTTACCGTTTTTAATGTTCTTATTTACGAACCCTCCGCCAGGCCAAGGATCTATTTGAATAAGGCTCAAATCTTTTATACCTCTTTTTTCCAATGCCTTTTGATAATTTTTATCGCCCATTGTTAGCTCTATCGCCTTAAAAATCTCTGCCAAGGTATAAGTTGGTCCCGCTTTATTAGAAATTTTTTCTTCCTTCAAAAGTTCTTTTTTTGACAGGTTTATTTCTGCTTCAAAACCATTAGATTTTTGGTCTACTCCAACAATTTTTACAAACCTTTCTAAATTAGTGTTTTCTTTGAGTAATTTTTTTTCTGGCTCTTCTAAAGAAATGTAACTAAAAGAAGAGTTTTCATGTTCTTTGTTCGATTTTTTGAGAATAGAAACTGCATCGCCTATTTCAGATGCACTAAGAGTTCTCAAAGGATGACTATGGTTTTGACTCATTATTCAAAGTATATAAGATTGCCTGAAAATTATTTCTTTTTGTTTACTTCGTAAGCTTTAGAACTCTTTGGATAGGTAGAACCTTTGATTATCGAAGCACGCTTAAGCACTTCATTGTATTTTGTGCATTCAAACTCCCTAAACTTCATGTAATCCTTCAGCATATCCTTCAAATTAAAGCTTATGGGGGCTCTATATATTAAGAAGCACGCATCAAATTCTGTTAATTCTTTAAACTTAATTGTCTCTTTGATTATAGGAGGAGTTTTTTTTTCTTCTGCAAGCCCATGAATACTAAAAAGAAAAATTGTTACAAGGATGATTTTTTTAATAAACATTTATTATCACAAAGTTTTTTTTAATAATTTTAAAGTACTAGCTATATCAGTCAAGAATAGCTAATCTTAAATGTATGGGTAGAAATGAACGGTTAAGCCGATCAATCCATGCAAGACAAAGAAGGGCTCGTTTGAAGAAAACGCTCTCGCAAAGAAGCGACAATTTATATGCCCATCTTGATAGGTTGAGACACAAAAAAAGAAAATTTCATATAAGACATCCTTTGGTTCATTAGAGAAGCTAAAGGCTTAAGTTTTATATTTTTTGATCATGCTCTTCAGAGGCTCTAGGTGCATGGAAACATTTGGCCCGAATACCTCTTCAATATCTCCATTTTCCTTTTCTCCATAAAAATCTAAGATTCCCTTTTTGTAACTTTCTCTGTTCTTTAAAAGCTCCCAATATTTTTTTATATTCGGTAACTCCTCAATCTCTAAAATTTTTTCTAGCCTGACGTCTGATAGTCTATGAAAACAACACATCAAATTAATATCTATATGAGAAAATTTACCCAAAAAATATGGCCCTGAGTCTTCTAAATTTTTTTCAATATCAAATAAACTTTCTACTAAAACTTTATAACACCTAGCTGTTATAGGCTTTTGAATGTTAAAGAATTTCATGGCTAGAAATCCCCACCCTCTATCTCTTAAGGGGTGTTTCCAAAATACTTTTATGGCCTGAAAAATAGATAAATATTTTTTAACCATGAAATTTATAAGAATTAACGAGAAAGGCGGTATTGCAGTACCTAAAGTTTTCCCTAAAGGAACGCCATCAGTTAGAGTAGTGTCTTCTACCCAAGAATTTAATTTGTCTTGATCAACATCAACGGGCCACAAGTCAATATCTTTTTTACCAGTCAGTGTATTCAGTCTTTTGATAATGTTCGTACTTTCCGTGACTATTTCTCCATCCAAGTCTAATGAAGGCACGACACCTTTTGGATTTATTGCGAGATATTCCGGAGAAAGGTTTTCTCCTTTAGGATAATGATCGCAAAGTTTTATCAAATTGCTTTCATAAGAAAGGCCTTTTTCTACCATGGCAACACGAACCATTTGACTGCATAAAGACCATTTAGCGTGATAAAGCTTTAGTTTCATAGGAAATCATCTGGGAAATATTCTTTTAAATTTTCCCTTACTAGTTTGGTCCATATTTTATAGCCCTTTTGATTCATATGAAGCATATCATCTGTATAAAGCTCAGGTTTAGGTTTTTTCTCAGCAGATAACATTGGTGGTGAGACATCAACAAAAACTAGGTTAGCTTCCGTCTCAGCAAGATTTCTGACCGATTCATTCCATTCTTGCTGTCTGACTCTTTGGTCAAATCTACTTGGAGAAGGTTGAATACTTATAGCAAAAACTTTTGTTTTTGGGAGTTTTTCTTTCACAGAGTTGTAGAAGTTTTCAAATTCAGAAAAAACATCTTTGGGAGTATTCCAGCCATTGATATCATTAGTGCCGCAGAAAAATACTATTGCCTTTGGTTTGTATGGAAAAACGATCTTATCTTTGTGGCGATTTATATGTTTGGTATGTGCGCCTCCGAAACCTCTGTTAATGACCTTAAGTGGACTCATGTCCACTTCCAAAGACTGCCATAATCTAATTGAAGAACTTCCTATAAATAAAAAGCCATCAGTTGGAGGCATAGCAATCTTATCTTGCTGAACAAATTCTTCAATATCTTCATCGAAGCCGTCAATCTTGTTGTAACTTCTTATTCTTTTAACCCAGTATTTAACTTCTTCGTCGTTAAGTTCATATCCAAGAGCTTTAGCGCCTTCTTTAACTCGATACTCCCAATATTTTTCATATGCAAACCACCCCCCTAAAATGAGAATAAATAAGATGCCAATTAAGTAAAAAGAACCTCTTTTCGTCATGATGCTGTTTATATGCTTAAATAAATATATATGCTATCAAAAAAATTAAAAATCCATGTTAGATAAAGTTTTTCTTTTTATATTCGGGATCGAATGGTTCGGCTTTGGAGTTTTAGGGCTTTTCTTTCCAGAAATTATTTCTAATATGATTGGTATCAATGAAACTTCTAATTTCTTTTTAAGCGAAACGAGAGCTTGGTATTCTTTTTTTACTATTCTGGGATTGATGTCTTTCATCGGCGTTTATCGAATTCGATTGAGAAAAAAGGTTTATTTAACCTTTGGTATTTTGATGGGCAGCTTTCTAATTGGAAGAACGTTAAGTTTTTTTCTAGATAATAGTTTTGGCACAGGCACTGCAATTGCTTTTGCAAATGAATTTATTGTTTTTGTAATTTCCTATTGGCGTTATACGAAAAGAGACTTTATTTTTTAATGAAAATTTTATCTTTTCTTGTCTTGATATGTTTTTTAGTTAGTTGTTCTTCATCATCTCCATCCAAAATAATAGAAACCTCAAAAGGAAAACTTCAAGGTTACGAAAAAAATCAAGTTAACTTCTTTTTAGGTATCCCGTATGCAGAAGCTCCCCTTGGAGACTTGCGATGGCAGCCTCCCAAACCCATAAAGTCTTGGGAGGGAATTAAGAATGCAGATAAATTGGGTTCTGCATGCATGCAGCCAACAAATATAGGAAACTCTGCCTTCTTGGATTTAATGCTAGATGGCTATGGTTTGGCATGGTATGAAAAGCTGGTAATTAAAAGCCTGTCTTTTTTTGCCCCAACACTATCAGCCAGTAATTTTTCAGAAGACTGTCTATTTTTGAATGTCATTGCACCTGAAAATGCTGAAAATTTGCCAGTAATGTTCTGGATTCATGGTGGTGCTGGAAGATTTGGATCAGGAGGAGATAGCATATATCTGACTTCAAAATTTGCTAAAAAAGACATCATCCTTGTAACCATTAATTATCGTCTGGGGTCACTTGGCTGGTTTGCCCATCCAGCATTATCAGCTGAATCAGAAGCTGGAGTCTCAGGAAATTATGCGTCTTTAGACCAAATAGAGGCATTAAAATGGGTAAAAAATAATATTTCAGGTTTTGGTGGCGATCCCAATAATGTAACTATTTTTGGAGAATCAGCTGGCGGTCAGGCTGTGGGAACTCTTTTATCTAGTCCGCTCTCTGAAGGATTATTCCACAAAGCAATTTCTCAAAGTGGCTCTGGTATTTTGGGTACTCGTTCCTTGAGAGATAATTCAAGAAACAGGTCCGCGGAAGATATAGGTTTGGAGCTTGCGGAGCATTTTGGAGTTGATAACGATGAAAAAGCTCTAGAAAATCTTAGAAAGATTCCAGCTGAGGAATTCATACAAATTTCTGATTCTGAAAAAGACGCAAATTTAATTAGCAATGTAACCCAGATTGTTGATGGCTATGTTTTTCCTTATATGTTTAACGAAGCTTATCGAAATTCATCAACTCACAATGTGCCATACATCACTGGTTTTAATGCTAATGAGGGTACAACATTGGTACCTCTGATATTTCCGGAGCCGATTTTTGAAGCATCATTCAGCGGAGAAGATTGGTTAGAAGAATTTTGGGAAATATTATTAGATGGCTTTTCAGGGGAAGTACCTGAATCAGTCACTGCTTATGTAAACTCAATGGAAGGAAGTGATTATGACGCTGCCGCTCAGGTATGGGGAGACATTTGGTTTGGTGGCCCTGCTTATTATTCTGCTCTAAAAAGAAGTGACGATGGCTTAAAGACCTATTTATATTTTTTTGAAAGAGCGGTTCCATCGGAAAAACAAACCATTGGAGCAACTCATGCGCTAGAGCTGGCATATATTTTTGGAAGTTTCTTCCCCTTTGTAGCAAGAGATGATTGGGACGATGAATTGAGCGAAATAATGCTAAATGACTGGACTGAATTTGCTAAGACTGGAGTTCCCAATGACTCTTGGCCTGAATTTTCTTCTGAAGAACAAATTGCAAGGATTTACGGAGACAATGTTTACGAGGGTAAATTGAAAGACTATAAAGTCTTTGAAGCTTTAGCTGACTATTTTAATAAATTTTAATAATTGCTTTACAGATGCTTGTTGAAAAATTCTAAAGCATCTTTTTGACATTGGCGTCTAATAGACCAATCTCCTCCAGTTTTAGCCCCAAAATTTATTTCGCCTGATTCAAAAATTTTCAGCCTGTCCTCTGGTTGATTCATCCCTAATTTTTCTCCAGAGTCTGTCTCGTAAGTCATATTTCCATCTTTAGAAACGGTACAAAATTTTTCCGAAACAGCTATAGCATCTGGCCAATGCGTAACTGGATTGATGGAGTCAAAACTATGTTCTCCTCCAGGATAAGAAATCACTGAACTATTGCCTCCAGAAGCATTAACGATGTCTGACATTTGGTGCACTAAGGCAGCTGGAGTGTAATTATCACTCTCACCAACAAGATTTAGGATTGGTCCTGAATTCCATCTATTTTCCTCAGGTTTAATATATGTTGCTGGATAAAATGGTAAACAACATTTAAACCTTTCACCTTGAGGGGCTAATTTTTCTGCTAAAGGCTCCCAAAACGAATAAAAACTTACTGTTCCGCCTAAGCTCCAACCGGTAATGCCAATTCTTGAAGAATCTATATCCGGATGTCTTGATACAATTTTTAAGGCTTCAAATGTATCAACCATCATCATTGCAGCTGTGACAGACATTTGATCCTCAACAGTTGAAGCAACGCCTCGAGAATCAAAGCTATGAACTCTGAAAATAGCAAATCCTGCTTCTAAAAAATTTAATACGTGTTCATGGTGATGGCCCGCCCAGTTATCGCTTCCATGCACACAAAATATAACTGGAAATGGGCCTTTGCCTTTCTCAGGAAAAATTAACCATCCTTGTGCATCGATTTCTGGAGCTTCATCTAATTCATTTAAAATATGGTAAAACTCAAAGGGATTAGAAGATTTGTATTCTATATACCCTTGCTGGCCACTTTTTAACTCTATAGTTTCATTCATTATAAAATAAGAACAATTCCCAACTTCCTTGAGAATTATTAGTGAAGTTTGGCATAATAATCTACCCTTTGTTAAATATTTTACAACTTGGAAAGATTTTGAGCGCTAACTTACCCATTGATGAACTGATTAAGATTGCAGTTGATAATAAAGAAGGCGTGATAGCAAGTAATGGCGCCTTAGTTGTTACAACAGGCAAAAGAACTGGTAGAAGTCCCGCAGATAAATTTATCGTTGATGATGTGATTACTCATGATGAAGTCAATTGGAACAAAGACAGTCAGCCCATAGAAGCAGAAAAATTTGCGAAACTTTGGCAAGAATCTGAAGATTACATAAAAGGAAAAAATATTTTTACCGCTGACATGCATGTTGGCGCAAGTGAAGAACACTATCAGCCTGTTCATGTTGAGAATGAACTTGCTTGGCATAATGTTTTTTGTCAAAGCTTATTTATAAAGCCAAATTCGTTCAATCCTGCTAACAAAAATGTTTGGACTTTAAGGTCTTTGCCTAATTTTGAATGTAAACCAGAAGTACATGGCACAAACTCAGATGGTGCCATCATGGTGAATTTCAGTGAAAAGAAAGTTCTTATTCTTGGAATAGCTTATGCAGGAGAAATGAAAAAATCTATGTTTGGAGTGATGAATTTTATTTTGCCAGATGCTGACGTTTTGCCAATGCATTGTGCAGCGAATGCTGGAAAAGATGGTGATGTCTCTTTATTTTTTGGACTTTCAGGAACTGGTAAAACTACTCTATCTGCTGATCCAGAAAGATGGCTTATTGGAGATGATGAACACGGCTGGGGAAATGGCATCGTCTTTAATATTGAAGGTGGCTGCTATGCCAAGACTGTAGATTTGTCGCAAAAAAATGAACCTGTCATTTGGAATGCCATAAAACATGGTTCAGTAGTTGAAAACGTTATCTTCAACCCGTCAACTTTAGAAATCGATTACACCGATCAAACACTTACTGAGAATACTCGTGCGGTATATCCTTTAAGTCACGTTGAACAACATCTGGAAAAAAACTATGGTGGAGAGCCGAAAAATATAATATTTCTTACTTGCGACTTAACGGGTGTTATGCCGCCCGTTTCAATTCTATCTAAAGAAGCTGCGGCTTATCATTTTCTGAGCGGTTATACAGCTAAAGTAGGTTCTACAGAATTGGGTTCTTCCTCTGAAATAGACTCAACTTTTTCAAATTGTTATGGAGCACCCTTTTTCCCCAGGCCTGCAAAAGTATACGCAGAACTACTGATGAAAAGAATAGAGGAATTCGGCAGTAAGATTTTTATTGTTAATTCTGGTTGGACGGGTGGTCCTTATGGTGTTGGTAAGCGTTTTGACATCCCAGTAACCAGAGCGGTTATAAAAGCTATTCAAGATGGCTCAATAAATGATGCTGAAACTGAAAAATTGGATATCATGAATGTGGAAGTGCCTACAAAGCTCAATGATGTTGATACAAAGCTTTTAAATCCATCTGAAACATGGTCTAGCAAGGATGATTACGATAATGCTGCTAAAGAATTAGCAGCCAAATTTAAAGAAAATATAGACAAGTTCGATATCTCAGACGAAATAAGACAGGCTGGGCCAATAATCTAAAAATTTTATGACAAGGTCTTTGGGAGAGGCCTTATCGCTTCTAGCAGATAAGGGTGATATAAACCTAGAAAATTCAATTTCTCGTGGAATTGAAAAAGAATCTCTTAGAGTATCTAAAGATAACACCATTTCTAGTGCTGACCACCCTTCCCCATTAGGCTCGGCTCTTACAAATAAATATATCACGACTGATTTTTCTGAAGCTTTATTAGAACTAATAACGCCTACTCATTCCTCAGTAGAAGATGTTCTTAAAAATTTAGATGAAATCTGTAAATTTGTTGTAGAGGAAACACCTGAAACCATTTGGCCAAGTAGTATTCCTTGCAAAATAGAGAACGAAGATTTCATTAGACTAGCAGACTATGGAACTTCAAATTCTGGCCTGCTTAAAACTTTATACAGATCAGGATTGAGTTATCGATATGGTTCGATGATGCAAACGGTCTCTGGCATTCACTATAATTTTTCCTTCAATGATGCATTCTTTGAAAGCTTAAAAGGCGAAGAAGACCTCCAAAGTTATAAAAATAAAGCTTATCTAAGTCTAATAAGAAATTTTAGACGTAATGCTTGGATGATCCTTTATCTTTTTGGATCAAGCCCAGTAGTGCCTAAAACTTTTATTACCGATAGAAAAAATTTCCTTCAAGAATTAAATAAAGAAGATTTGTTTTTGGAACATGCGACCTGCCTAAGAATGAGTGAATTGGGCTATATGTCTAAAGCCCAAGATAATCTTTACATTGCTTATAACAACATTGATGAGTATTTGAAAGATTTAAAAAATGCTTTAACCAAAGAACATAAAAGATATGGTGAAGTTGGCGTCATTAAAGGCGGCAAAAGAATTCAAATAAATACTTCCATTATTCAAATTGAAAATGAATATTACAGCTCTATTCGACCTAAGAGAGTTACTCCACCAGGTGAAAGGCCTATTAATGTTTTAAGAAACGAAGGAATAGATTATGTAGAGATTCGAGCATTGGATAATAATTCCTTTTTGCCAAGCGGTATCGATGAAGACACTAGTTATTTTTTAGAAGCCTATCTAATTGGCTGTTTTTTTGGTGAAGATACTAAGTCTACTCAGGATGAAATTAAAGAGCTCCTAGTGAATTGGGAAAATGTTGTAAAAGAAGGAAGAAACCCAGAGCTGAAACTTTTAAAAAATAAAGAAAAAATAACTATCAAAGATTCAGGAATGAAAGTGATTGATTCTTTAAGAGACATTTTTAAGCAGATGCCCTCTGAAATGAGTGACTATATAGAAAAGGTTATGAAATCTTTGGACAAGCAAGAGGAAAAATTGAATGATGCTTCTCTTACACCTTCCGGACTTATTGTTGCTGAATTACAAAATAATAATAAAACTTGGGAAGAATTAAATTTAGAATTAGCACAAGAACATTCAAAATCTCTTAAAGAGATTGAAACTGACTTAAGCTATCTCTCGGAAGAAGTTAAAAGTTCCTTAGAAAAATTCAAGGAGTTAGGAAATCATCAAGAAGAAGAGTTTGCGGTTTACCTTGATAAATTCGTGAACGATATATAAGGTTTGTTTCTATTAAAAAAATAATTAATTTGGTTTTAGGAGAATTATGAAAGCGTATGTCTGTAGAGAATTTGGTCCCGTAGATTCACATAAAGTAGAAGAAATAGAAGATCCCAGAGCAGAGCCAGGTATGGTTGTGGTTGATGTCAAAGCTGCTGGAGTCAGCTTTCCGGATGTTTTAATCGTGCAAGGAAAATATCAATTTCAACCGCCCTTTCCCTTCTCTCCAGGTGGCGAAATTGCAGGCGTAATTTCCGAAGTAGGCGAAGGTGTTGCTGATTGGAAAGAAGGCGATCGAGTAATTGCAATGGTAGGTAACGGTGGAATAGCAGAAAAAACGTCCGCTTACGCAGCAACTTTAATGCCTTTACCTGAATCGATGGATTTCAAAGATGGTGCTGCTTTTCCTCTTAACTATGGAACGACTTACTATGCTTTAAAACAAAGAGGAGAATTAAAGAAAGGTGAGACACTCTTGGTAACCGGTGCGGGAGGCGGAGTTGGAACAACTGCCATAGAAATTGGCAAAGCGATGGGCGCCAGAGTTATTGCTGCTGCTAGCAACCAAGAAAAATTGGATATCGCTAAAAGATTGGGTGCTGATGAGGTGGTGAACTATGGCGATGGCGAACTCAAGGAAAAAGTAAAAGAATTAACTGATGGTTTGGGTGCTGATGTAATCTATGATGCTGTAGGTGGTGATATCTTTTTGCAATGCATGAGATGTGTAAACTGGAAAGGCAGAGTTTTGGTTATTGGTTTCCCTGCAGGGATTCCTAAAGTTCCAACAAACTTAGCCCTTTTAAAAGGTTGCTCAATAGTTGGTGTTTTCTGGGGAAGCTTTACTGGTAGAGAGCCTGAAGAGAATGCGAAAAACTTCGAAGAATTGTTTGCTTTGCATGCTGAAGGCAAGTTGAAACCTGAAATTACCAAAAGCTATTCTTTGGATGAAGCTGTTGAGGCAATAAAATCTTTAGAAGATAGAACTGCTACAGGAAAAGTTGTAATTGAGATATAAAAAAGAGGAGGCATCAGCCTCCCCTTTTGTTTTTAATAATTCAAATATTCACTAACTTGAAGATTTTGGTCCCCAAATTGGCATCAAAATTATTATAAGAACACTTAGCCACCAAATTGCTCCAATTACTCCTGGGTAAATAGAATATTCAGGAACAGAACCAGCTCCATTCATGGCAATAAATGTTTCGGCCATTGGAGATATCTCAACCCCAGAAGCCTTAAGTTGTGATAAAGAATATGCTGATGCACCGCTTACATAATCACCTATTGCATTTGTACCAAGACCAAAGAAAACAACTCCTAATCCAAAAACTGAGCCAACAATTTTTGTCAAAATATTTCCATCACTCTCACTTATATTTTTAGAAACCCTGAATGCTACCCATACTAGAAACATCATTCCAACAAAGTAAATTGATATTCCCACATTTTGCATAGCAAATAAGCTCCATACTTGTGTTTCTTCCATTTTTTTCCTCCTTAAAATTTTTAATGAGAATTATTCTCAATTAAAAACTATATAACAACTTTGTTTGAATTTGAAATAAAACTAGATTTTTTTAATTGAAGTTGACGATGCTTTCAAGAACTTCTGCCATCTTGTCCGGTGTGTGGGGTGACTTAAAGAATCCAAAATAATTGCCGCTTGGATCGATTACAGCAAGATTCATGCTGTGATCCATATCGTAGTTTGAATTATCAGAGCCTACCACCGGCACAAAAGGCAAGGTTAAGTCCGTAGCTAGCTTGTAAATAACTTCAATATTTCCAGTTATTCCAGTAAAGGAAGGGTTAAAGGCTTCTGCATATTCTTGCATTTTTTCTGGAGTATCGCGATCTGGGTCAACAGATATCATTCTAAAATTTACTTTTGAAGATATCTCCTCAGGCAGACTGCTATTAGCCATTGCCATTTTTTTCATCGTCATAGGACACATATCAGGACACGAGGCAAAGCCTAAAAATAATACATCCCAAGCGCCCACTAAATCATTATTTCTAAACTTACTATCTCCTTCAATAAGCTCAAAACTATTAATTTGTCTGGTTCTGACTAATTTATAAAACCCTATTTGTTTGTATTCTTCTGCAGTAAGTTCTTTCGGCGAAATAGTTGAGTATACGAAAAGACCTGCAACCATAGATATGATAAGAAGGCATGACGCTACCGTTAATTTAATGGATTTATTGTTACTCATAATTGAATTGGAATTAATTTATCAAGGGCCATACAAATAAACAATATTGTTAAAAAAACAATAGAGTAAAGAAAAAGAGGCAAAGCTAATTTATTACTTTTATCAAAAATAAGTGCAACTGCAAGGCCAATGAAGGCAGCGTTTAAGATTATTGCGCTTATGAAATAAAATCCGCCAAGATAGCCAGTTGCAAAAGGAAAAATTGAAGTTACTGTTAATAAAACTGAGTAAAGTGCGATTTGTAATTTTGTATACTCAGTTCCTTTTATGACTGGCATCATCGGAATCTTTGCTGCAACGTAGTCTTCTTTTCTATTAATGGACAAAGCCCAAAAGTGAGGTGGCGTCCAAATAAAAATAATTAATACCATTAATAAAGGCAAAGCATCTACAGAATTAGTTATTGCCGTCCACCCAAGAAGTGGAGGCATTGCACCAGCAATGCCACCTATAACTATATTTTGCGTACCAGCAAACTTAAGAATTTTTGTATAAAAGAAAGAATAAAAAGCCCAAGTAAGCAAAGTCATGAAGAGAGTCAAAAGATTATTAAATATTAATAAGAGTATCGTTCCTGAGACTAGCAAAATGCCAGAAAAAACTTTTGCGCTGGTAGCTGAAATTTCTCCTTTAACTAAGGGTCTATTCTTGGTTCTTGCCATCTTGCTATCAATTTCAACATCTAAAATCTGATTAATCACAGCACTAGATGCGGCAATCAAAGCTATACCAAAAAGGCCGAAGATAACTTTTGATAGATCTCCTGCAAAGCCGTCTGCTAAAAACATTGCAGTTGCTGCAGTCAAAACCAATAAATAAATTATGGATGGTTTTGTAAGCTTTAAGTATCCAGATATAGGAAACTTTTGAGATTGAGAAATTGCTTCAGTATTCACGAGACCTTAACCTAGCATACGATAATCCCAACAATAGGAAAAGAGCTCCAAGATTATGTGCAATTGCAAC